>Ga0228634_1000065_pt1 | contig 95024 bp, 80 predicted proteins | sample 42DmetaG_FD_190063 | JGI IMG/M metagenome (GOLD analysis project Ga0228634, IMG submission 190063) | Seawater microbial communities from Monterey Bay, California, United States - 42D | ecosystem: Environmental > Aquatic > Marine > Coastal | place: USA: California | collected 2016-09-27 | reverse complement strand
ATTCTAAACAATGTGGTTCATTAAATACTTGATTTAGTTTGTCTTAAAAGCAAAAAAGACTTACATTTCTGTAAGTCTTTTTTAAGCTCTTCCTCTTGGGCTCGAACCAATCCCGAAAGCTTTCGGGACTCTGATTAATTATCAATTTTTATATTTATCGAGTAATTTTAAACTTATTTCAGGATACTTGATTATATTCTGAATATATATTTTACTTTTCATTTTTTTGATATGCCTTTCAATTGACAATCCTTGTGTTTTTGATCTACAATTAATAGTGAAAACTACTGCCCAGTCATCTGAATTATATGTAAATTTTCGGGCTTCTGCGTTTTTATGAAAATCTAATCTTTTTAATAAATTTGATGTATACCCTGTATAGAATTTTTTTAGTTTTTGAGAATGTAATATGTAAACAATGTGGTTCATTAAATACTTGATTTAGTTTGTCTTAAAAGCAAAAAAGACTTACATTTCTGTAAGTCTTTTTTAAGCTCTTCCTCTTGGGCTCGAACCAAGGACCCTCTGATTAACAGTCAGATGCTCTAACCAACTGAGCTAAGGAAGAATTTGCGCACATTTCTGTGTTAGCGATTGCAAAGTTAAACAAAGAATTTATTTAACAAACCATTTTTTAAGTTTTTTTTAAAAAAAATAAAAATTTTAAACTTTTTTATTCATTGAGGCTTGAAGATCAATTTTTTATACTGATAATGATTGCGTCTTTAAATCTATGTTTTTGTAAGTACTCTAATGTTTCTTTAGCTTCTTCACGAGTTGTAAAGCTTCCTACTAAGTATCTATATTTATATGCATTAGTAGAGCTAATCTGCTGTCTTTCTACATCGTATTTCAAATGTTTAAAAGCACTTCCATCCGTTTCTAAAGGGTTTTTACTCGACATGATTTGTATGGAAAAGTTTGCTTCTGGTTCTGGTTCTAGAAAGTTTATGTTTGGATGCTCATTTGTTATAAAAGTTCTAAAACCTCTAAAGATGGCAGAAGCTAAAATTTCTTGTCCATTTACGGTGTTCAAATATCCAGCTTCTCTCTCGTTGGTTAAAAATCCACACTCAATTAAAACACTGGTCATTTCTGTATATTTTAATACTTGTAAAGAATGTTCTCTGTCTTTAGTGTCTTTAATTCCTCTTGATTTTCTTTTTGCTCGATTAGCAAACTCTTTTTCCATAATGGTTGCCAAACGAACAGATTTGACAGATTTTAAATCGTGCACATGTGTCTCTGTTCCATGAACTGCAGCTCTATCGTTTGCATTGCAATGAATACTAATGAAATAATCTACTCCCCTTTCATTTGCAAGATCCACTCTATCGTCCAAACTAACAAAACGATCGTCTTTTCTTGTGTAAACCACTTCAACATGACTTAGGTATTTATCAATGTACTCGGCTACAAGATTTGCAATAGCAAGGTTTAAATCTTTTTCAGGAAGTAACTTGCTGTTGTTTGGTAAATGCCCTGGATCCGAACCTCCGTGTCCTGCATCGATTGCGACTACTACTTTTTTCTTCTGAGAAAAACCTGTGAAAGAAACTAATATAAATAAACTAAAAAAAAGATAGATAATATGTCGCATATACTTATTTTGCTTTTAAAAATTACTTTAGTATTGTTGTTTATAAATCAAAAACTGAACCAACAATATGTAAAATAGAATAACAAAAATAATTGTAAAAAGTTCTATAATTTATCGAAAAGGAAAAGCTTACGAATACTTAATTGTTGAAAATAGAATTCTTAAATTAAGTTTGCTAGTTTTATGAAAATGAAAATTTATTGACTAATTTTATACTAATTAACAAGTTTTAAGTATAAATTTAACAGTATAATCAATTAATTGTTAAATTTGTAACACGTATTAAATAAAATAAAATATTATAGAATGGCAGAAGTAATGCAAGATCTAGGGATTCAAGAGATTTTATCTCGATTTGGAATCGAAGAGGTAAACAGTGGAGCTTCCATGGGAGGTAAGTGGTTAAAAACAAGAGGAGAAAAAATAGATTCTTATTCACCAGTTGATGGAAAATTAATTGCTTCTGTAAATGCTGCAACTGAAGTGGATTATGAAGCTGTTGTTTTGAAAGGACAAGAAGCTTTTAAAGAATGGAGAAACGTTACTGCTCCAAAAAGAGGAGAAATTGTTCGTCAATTAGGAGAAAAATTACGTTTTCATAAAGATGCTTTAGGGAAGTTAGTTTCTTATGAAATGGGTAAATCTCTTCAAGAAGGTTTAGGAGAAGTTCAAGAAATGATCGACATCTGTGATTTTGCAGTTGGTTTATCTCGTCAGTTATACGGATTAACAATGCATTCTGAAAGACCAGGTCACAGAATGTATGAGCAATACCACCCAATTGGAATTGTTGGAATTATTTCTGCTTTCAATTTCCCAGTTGCTGTTTGGAATTGGAATACTGCTTTGGCATGGGTTTGTGGTGATGTTTGTATCTGGAAACCATCAGAAAAAACACCTTTAACTGCAATTGCTTGTCAACAAATTACGAAAGAAGTATTTGATGCTAACGGAGTACCTGAAGGAGTTTCTGGTTTAGTTATTGGTGGTGCTGAAATTGGAAAATTAATGGCTGACGATACACGTGTTCCTTTAGTTTCTGCAACTGGTTCTACTCGTATGGGTAAATCTGTTAGTGCTGCTGTTGGTGCTCGTTTAGGGAATTCATTATTGGAATTAGGTGGTAACAATGCGATTATCATTACTCCAAGTGCTGACCTTAAAATGGTTGTTCCAGGTGCTGTATTTGGTGCTGTTGGTACTGCAGGACAAAGATGTACTTCTACTCGTCGATTAATTGTTCACGAAGAAGTTTACGATAAAGTAAAAGATGCTTTAGTAAATGCATACAAACAAGTTGTTATTGGTAACCCATTAGATGAGTCTAACCACGTTGGACCAGTTATCGATAAAGATGCAGTAGAGATGTACAAGAAAGCATTAGAGCAAGCGAAAGCGGAAGGTGGAAATGTTATCGTTGAAGGTGGAGTTTTAACTGGTGAAGGATATGAGTCTGGATGCTATGTTAAACCTGCTATCGTTGAAGCAGAAAATTCTTTCAAAATTGTTCAACACGAAACATTTGCTCCAATTTTATATATCATGAAATATTCTGGTGGTGTTGAAAATGCTATCGCGGTTCAAAATGGTGTTCCTCAAGGATTATCTTCAGCGATTATGACAAACAGCTTGAAAGAGTCTGAATTGTTCCTTTCTTATGCTGGATCTGATTGTGGAATCGCTAACGTAAACATCGGAACTTCTGGTGCTGAAATTGGTGGTGCTTTCGGTGGAGAAAAAGAAACTGGTGGTGGACGTGAGTCTGGATCAGATGCTTGGAAAGTATACATGAGACGTCAAACAAATACAATTAACTACTCTGATAGTTTGCCTTTAGCTCAAGGAATTAAGTTTGATTTATAGGATTTAAAACTAATCTAAATATAAAAACCCCTCAAGAATTTTTCTTGAGGGGTTTTTTATTGCATAATTATTTTACTTTACCAAAACAACAAATCCATTGATAGTTCTTTCGGTTTGTGTTATGATATCTATAAAGGTGATAATCCATGGGTAAACACCATCTTGCACAATATCTCCATTATTTTGTAGCCTACCATTCCATCCGTAATCTGCATTGTATGACTCGAACATAATTTGTCCCCATCGATTAAAAATAAGTAAACTATATTGTGTAGGTTCATATCCTGATTCAAATACTGGTTGGAATGTATTGTTTAACCCATCTCCATTTGGCGTAAACGAATTTGGTACATAATAATACAGTATTTGACTTAAACTATCTTCATTTGGACATTTTCCAGTATTGGTAACAATTACTTCCGATTCTGATGAGGTACAAGCATTTCTAATCGTCCAAACGAGAACATTCTCTCCAATACTTAAACTATCGACTACGGTTCTTGGGTCGATGCTACTATGAAAAAAGCCATTTCCTTTTTTAACACTCCATTCTCCTTCTCCTATTAAGGGTTCATTTCCATTTAGTATTAATACTCCATCGCAGATACTTCTTTCTACACCTGCATTAGCTTCAGTAGGAGCAATACTTGAAGTAATAACTAGAGTATCTGTACTTGTACCACAGACATTGGAAATCGTCCATGTATATTCGTTATATCCTTGTGCGATTCCTGTTAGTTCAGTTTTTGGATCACCTGTGTTCAAAAAATTACCTGCTCCTTCTATGGTTTCCCAAAGCCCTGTTCCAACTAATGGCACATTAGCATCTAAGTTAGTTGTGTAAAGACATAAACCTTGATCTTCTCCTGCGATAGCATTTGTTGGTGCATCAATGTATTCGATAGTAATTGTATCTATATTTGCTCCACATGTATTGGAAACGGTCCAAGTTAATTCTTGAAATCCAATAGAAAGGTTTGAAACTAAAATACTTGTTGAATTTATATCTGTTGGTAAAGTGAAATTACCTGATAATAAATTCCATTCACCTTCCCCGACACTAATAGCACTTGCATTCAAAATTGTGCTATCCACACAAGTTGTAAGGTCATTTCCTGCATTTGAATTGGAAGGACTTCTTTCTCTGGTTACGATAATACTATCGGAAGACGTACCACAGAAATTAGAAATCGTCCAAATAAAAATATTTTCTCCTTCAAGGATGTTGGTAATTTCTGTTGTATTAGAATAGAGGTTATTAATACTTGCTGAACCAATTGGATTTGACCAAACTCCTTCACCAATATGGTTGGTATCTGCATATAAGGTATGTGTATCAGAACAAAAAATAATATTATTTGCACAAAGAGCAGGAGTTGGTTGTTCTATTCCTTTTATGGTAACTTGTGAAGTTGAAAAATTACAATTATTTTCTATTCGCCATTCGAAGACATTCTCTCCAATTCCAATACCAGATACATTTGAAGTTGGAGAAGTTAGCGTTTCGATTATTCCAGAACCACTTATTAAACTCCAGCTTCCAGTTCCAGCTGTTGGAGTATTTCCATTTAAAGTATAATCCGTTCCACAGATTGAATCATTTTGTCCAGCATCAGCTATTGTAGGTGGTGTTTCTACAAAAATGGTTACAGTATCTGAATTTACTCCACAAACAGAGTTTACTGTCCAAATCAGTTCATTGTTTCCATCTTTTAAGTTGGAAACTGTGGTTAAAGAGTCTAAAACGTCATTAAAAACGATGGAGTTATCTGAAGAAGACCAAGATCCAGTTCCCACAAATGGGGATTTTGCTGATAAAGGAGAATAGCTGTAAGCACAAATTGCATCATCTAATCCTGCGTCTACAGATGAGAAACCGTTTATGACACTAATAGTATCTGTAACGTATTTACAACCATCCGAAATTCTCCAAACTAATATGTTTTCAGAAGTCCCTAAATTACTTATCATTGAGTTAGGAGAATGGATATCGTCGATAAGTATATCTCCTTGAATTACGGACCATGTACTTGTATAGGAATTGTCTAATTTTGGGGTTGCACTTAAATTGGTTTGGTCAACACATACGATGAGGTCTTGTCCAGCATTAGAAGTAAAGTTGGAAGAACTTATAGTAATAGAAGGTAATTCATAGGTAACAGCGCAACCAATTGTATCGGTTATAATTGCTTTAGGGATAAAAGATCCTGAATTATAACTGTAAAAAAAGTTTAATGAATCTAAATAAAAAGTGTTGTCATTTAAATCCCAATAAATAGAATCAAAGGGACGTATATTTTGAGCTGTAAAATGAAATTCATTTCCACATGAGTTATTTGTATTTGTCCAATTTGGATCCACTGTTGGACCTAGAATTTTGATGTAGTCAATTAATAAAGTGTCGTCTGTACATCCAAACTCGTCTTCCATTTCAAAACTGACAGAATAGGTTCCTGGATATAAATAGGTATTACTAGGGTTTTGAAGGTTGGAAGATTTTCCATCACCAAATGTCCAATTCCAATTAGTAACATTTCCGTAAGAAGAAGAAGAATCTGAGAAGTTACCAAAAACAGGTGGACATAAATACTCTCCATTTTCATTGGTAGTTGCTCCAGAAGGAGTATATTCATAGTCTAATTTGGGTAAAGAAATACTGATTTCATGCTCTACACTATCCGAACATCCTTTTTCATCCGTAACCATTAAAGTAATTGCATGATCAATCGCTAAATCATTGGTGTTTTCATTTTCAATAACAGTTTTTCTGAAATTTGTATCGGTTGAAAACACAACTTCATCCATTTTCCATTCATAGCTTAAATCACCAAATCCAATGGTATTATTAAGAATTGTAATTTCAGTATTGTTACAGTAGACGGAGTCCATTGTAAAATTCATATCTGGTTTGGTAATAATTACTGTATGTTCAGCTGTATCAGAACTACAACCATAAATATCATTAGTAACTAAAGAGGTTACATGTGTTCCCTTAGTGTCGAAAGGAAAAGAAATAGTTTCGTTTACGTTATATGTTGTATCCTTACTTCCATCTGGAAATGTCCATATAAAATTATCAATAGGACTAGTATTTGAAGATGTATTAGTATAATTATTTGTTAAAGGTAAACACTGATAATTGTTATTGGATGCTGTAAAGTTTGCGTTTGGTGTTGAGATAATAATTAAGTTGTTTTTAGTCTTTATTAAAACACAACCTGCATTGTTAAAAGCTTTTAGTGTAATATTATAATTACCAGAATTAGCATAATTATAATTAATAGGGTTTCCATTTTTCACTACTCCATCCCCTAAATTAAAAGAGAAAAAACCTGGTCCATCTGTTAATTGAGATGTACTGGAAATGGTTATTGGCTCGGTTTGGCATAAGGTATCTGCTGAAATGACAAAGTCAGGAATTAATTTGGAAATTACGATTGTCTTTTCCGTACTATCTGTACAACCTATTGTAGTATTACGAATTATTTGTTTTACAGAATAGGTTCCATAATCATTGAAAACATAAGCTGTATCTCCTTTGTCAGCATCAAATAAATTGTTAGAGTTTAAAGTAAATTCGGTACTGTTTTCCCACCTCCAAGTCATTTCAACATTATCTGTTGATTTTCCTGGGATAGAAAGGTCTGTTACTGGAACTCTTAAAGGAAAACTTGTTGGATTACAAATTAAAGTATCTACCTCAAATTTAGAGATAGGTGCTTTGATGTATACTTGATTTTCTTTGACAATTGAGTCTTTACACCCATTAAAGTTTACGAGAAATTTTACATCAAAATAACCAGTATCTATTGGAAAAGTATAAACTGGATTTTCATCAGCTGATTGTCCTCCGTCGCCAAAATCCCAAGAAAAAGAAATGTCTCCTGGAGAGTAGGGAGCGGAAATGGTGGATAAATTTGAAAAAACATAGTTTTCTCTTGCGCATCCAGAATTTGGAGATTCAGAAAAATTAACATTATCGATAGCACCAACGGTTATAAAGTTCGGAAATGAAAGGGTATTAGTACATCCATTTTGAGTAGTAATTGTGAGGGTAATATCATATTTTCCTAAAGTATAAACATGAGGAGGAGGTGTTTGTCCATTATAACTAGTACCATCTCCTAAGTTCCATTGCCAAGATAAAATTGGGTCATTTATTTGGTCAGATGTAAAAGAAGAGTCTTCAAACTGTACTGTTAAAGGAGAACAGCCACCTTGGTTATTAGCTTTAATAAATGGAGTAGGAGCAGCAATAGTAATTGTGTCGTAAACAATAGCAGTACCTATACAACCTTGAGTTGAATTCATGGTTAAACTGACTATTGCTTCTCCATCTGAATTATAGGTTTGATCAGGAGGATTTTGACCAGAATAAGTGTTTCCATTTCCAAAATCCCAAATAAAATCTCCTGAAGCAGAAAGATTATTATAACTAACCGTTAGGGGTGCACACCCATTAGATGGAGTTAAGGAAAAACTAGGACTTGGTTGGGATTGAACTATAATATTTTGGGTAATTGTTTCAGAACATCCTGTTGTCGTATTTTCTGCAGTTAATTGTAGGGTGTAGTCTCCTGGAGTAGTATAATTAAATGTAGGGTTTTGGTCATTTGATGTTTCACCATTCCCGGCAATCCATATCTAATTATCTGTACCTGAAGTAGATGCGTCATAAACGGTCAATGGATCTAAATAACAAGACGTAGATGGTGCAGAAATCCCTACAGAATATTCATTGACTCCAATTGGAATTGTTTTCGTATTTAAACAACCAGTATTGGTGTTGGTAACACCTAAGTTCACATTGTAAGTTCCTTCAGTATTACTTTCAAAATTTGGTGGGTTTTGTAGTATAGATGTTTGTCCATTATCAAAATCCCAGTTATAATCTATAAAAGCTCCTGTTTCGGATACATTAGAGATAATACCAGTAAAAGGTAAACTACAATTATCTCCAGATATAGTGAAATCAGCTATTGGCAAGGGGTTTACTGTAATATAGGCTGTTTTATCTTCTGTATCTGTTCCAGATGAAGTAATTACAGTTAAAACAATATTAAACGTTCCTGAGGTATTATAAATATGTTTAGGACTATCTTCAGTCGAAACACTTCCCTCACCAAAATTCCAGTTTGTACTAATTATTGAACTTCCATTATAATTTGAAAGGTTAGTAAATTGGATGGAATCTCCAACACAGATAACAAGTTTTTCTGCTGAAAAATCGGCAATAGGATTTTGAGCCTTACTTAAAAAAGCTATCCCTATAATAGCGAAAATTAAAATAATCTTCTTCATCTACACCCTCTGCTACTTCTCCTAAACTAATACAAATGTAGTCTATTTAATTTACCTCAACAAAACAACATGTCCGATAACTTGATGCTCTTGTTGGGTCAACAGGTCTGTATATCCTATTTTCCATACATACACTCCATCTTGAGCTAACCTACCTTTTGTTCCGTAAGTTCCGTCCCAACCAATGTCTGCGTTATAAGATTCAAAAACTAATTCTCCCCATCGATCGAAGATGAGTAAACTAAATTTCAAAGGGTCATACCCACTAGTAAATACAGGTTGAAAAACACTGTTTAAATCATCTATAATATTAGGAGTAAACGAATTAGGAACATAAAAAATCAGTTCATTATTTAAACTATATTCATCTTCACATTGTCCTGTATTTAAGATGGTTACTTCAGCAAAAGAATTACTACAAGAGTTGGTGATTGTCCATCTTAATGTATTTTCTCCAAATTCTAATTGAGTCACTCCGGAGGTAGAATCTGAAACAGTATTGATTTCCCCATTACCACTAACAAAAGTCCATTCTCCGTAACCATTTTTTGCACTACTTCCTTCTAAAATAGTTTCTCCACCACAAATAGTTTGGTAAGGACCTACAGTAGCAATTGGTGGTGTTGTTTCAACAGTAATTGTTACAGGATCTGGATTGTTACCACAAGCATTGGATATTTCCCATTGAAAAGTATTTTCTCCAACATTTAGTCCAGACACATCTGTAGTTGGGTTGGTTTCATCTACAAATGTTCCTGCACCACTTAAAACGGTCCAAAGTCCATTTCCAAAAACTGGTGTATTCCCTTCTAGTGTATAGGTTGTGGCACATATAGGTGTATCTTCTCCAGCAGTTGCAACAGTTGGAATTTCAAATCTAGAAATAGTTACCAGTACAGAATCGGCATCACAAGAATTAGATACTTTCCATTGTAAAACATTATTTCCTAAACCTATATTTGACATAGGTGATTTTGGATTTGTATTGTTGGCAATTGTACCTATACCACTAATTATCGACCATTCTCCGTTTCCTACATTTATTGGAGTAGCATTTAAGGTTGTGAAGTTTTGACAAATTATGGTGTCTTGTCCAACAACTGGAGAGTCAGGTTGTGTTTCTAAGGTGATAATAACCGTATCTCTTGTAACTCCACAAAAAGAGGATATCGACCACTCTAACTCGTTTGCTCCAACTCCTAGGTTAGTAATTGTTGAAAGGGAATCTAAAGGATCTGTTACAATTGCAGAATTACTAATAACATTCCAAGTACCACTACCCACTATTGCTTCGTTTCCTTCTAATGAAGAGTTATTTATGCATGTAAATTGATCTTCACCAGCATAAGCTTGTGTAGATTCACTTACCCTTTCAATTTGTAAAGTGTCAATAAGTGTATCGCAGGAATTATATATTGTCCAAGTTAGGTCAGTAAAACCTAAAGAAATATTGTTCAATGTTGCTGAAGGGTTGGTAGAATCAGACAATATTCCAGTACCATTGATAATAGACCAATATCCATTTCCAACTAAAGGGGGATTCGCAGAAAGGCTATAGGTATCCAAGCACGTTTGATCATCTGGTCCTGCGTTTGGAACTGTTGGTGGTGTTTCTCGAACAATAACAATAGTATCTGTAGAAGAAGAACAGAAATTACTAATACTCCACACAATTTCATGGGTTCCTATGTTAATACCAGTTATTGTAGTCATGGTATCGTTTGGGTTCGAAATGGTGAGAGTACCACTTACAAGGTTCCAATTCCCTATTCCTAAAACAGGTGTGTTTCCTTGTACTCTAGAAGTATCGGAACAAATATATTGATTTGGTCCAACAAAAGAAATAGTTGTATTATCTGTATAGGTAATTTCAACGGTATCCGCTATGGTGTCACAAGCATTAACTACTTTCCATTCAAAAACATGCGTACCTATTGAAAGGTTGGTAATCGGACTATTTATACTATCTGAGTATATGATTGAGGCACTTCCACTTATCAATGACCAGCTACCAGTTCCAAATTGTGGTAAAGCAGCCTGTAACCTAGTTGAATCTTGACAAATTTGATTATCAGGTCCAGCGTTTGCAACTAAAACAATTGGATCTACTATTATTGGGTCTAATGGATAAGTAACTTCACATCCTAAAGAGTCAATTAGTTTACATGTTGCATTGTAAGTTCCGAAAGCATAAGTATGGTTAATATTAGTAGAATCATACAATATAGTTCCATCTCCTAAATCCCAAACGATTGAATCTACAAATAATAAATTAGTTGCCGAAAAATTATAGGTTCTTTCACATGGATCACCAACTACTGACCAATCTAAATCGCCCTCTGGTCCAAGAATTGTAAGGTAATCAATTAAAGTAGTGTCAGCGGAACATCCATGTTCATCCGTTATAGATAAACTTAAGGTGTAAGTTCCAGGAAAAACATACGTTCTATTTGGGTTTTGAAATCCAGAAGAAGTACCATCACCAAAATCCCAATCCCATTGGGTGATATTTCCATAAGTAGAAGAGGAATCTGTAAATGTTTCAAATACAGGAGGACAGGTAAATTCACCAAGGTTATTAGCAGTAGCACCAGAAGCAACATAGTTTAAGTCTGCTTTAGGTAAAGAGACATGTACGTTTTTTGAAATACTATCCGTACAACCATTTTGATCGGTAACTTTAAAACCTATAGTATGCATGACTTCATCATAGGAAGGTCTTGCATTTTCATTAAAACTGTAAGAAAGATCTAGGTTATTCGTTGAGAATATACCGTCAATAAACCAATCATAAGTTAAAGTTCCAAATCCAGTTGCGTTATTAACAGCGATAACAGTATCCTGGTTGCATACAACGGTATCCATTATGTTACTTGCTACTGGTTTTGTAATTGAAACATCAAGTTCTGCAGGAGGAGATACACAACCGAATTCGTCTGTTGCTAAAATTGAGGTAGTGAATGTTCCTTCTAAATTATAATTAAAAGTTGTGGTGGTGTTTATGTCATTTGTTGTTTGTGTTGAACCATCAGGAAAAGTCCAATCAAAGCTATTTAATGATAATCCATTACCTAAAGTTGTTGATTGATTAGAGAAAGTAACATCTAAAGGAGCACATCCAGCAGTATCAGAAGCGGTAAGATTTGCAATAGGATTTTCTAAAACGAGAAAATTTGGAAAAGTTGTTGTATCAGCACAACCAACAGAGTTAGTTACGATTAAGTCAATATCATAAATTCCTGGTGTATCATAGATATATTGCCCGGGATTATCAAGTACCCCATCTCCATTTCCCATTTGATATTCGTAAGTAGCATCTGGATGAGAAAAAGTAGATGTACTTGTCATGTCAAGTGGTAAACCACTGCAGATAGAATCGGTAGATAAATTAAAACTTGCATCAACATTCGTTATGTATAAAGTTGTTTCAACACTATCTTCGCAGCCTGTTGTATTATTTATGATTACTTGTTTGATGGTATAGGTGCCAAAAGAATTGTAAACATGAGAGGTGTCTCCATTATCGTTATCAAATATTTGAGAACTATTTAAAATGACATCGGGGTCGCCAGGAACTCCCCATCTCCAAGTCATGGTTATATCGTCAGTAGATTCTCCCGAAAGTGATTCATCTGTTGTATTAAGGGTGATAGGAAAAGTAGATGGATTACAAAATAAATTTGGGCTAGTAAAACGAGCGATCGGTGCAAGTATATATACTTGATCTGCTTTTGACTCCGTTTGTTCACACCCTCTAAAGTTTACTGTTAAATCGATATTAAACAAACCAGTATCTACTGGGTAATCATAAATTGGGTTTTCTTCAGTATCACTTCCTCCATCACCAAAATCCCATAAATAAGTTACTTCATTTGGGTCATGTGCTGCAGAAATTACAGAAAGGTTTGTAAAAGTAACATCTGTTTTAGCACAAGCGCTAATGGGAAGCATTGTAAAATCAACCAAATCAATTGCGCCAACTTCAATAAATTGTGGTTGGTTTATAGTATTACCACAACCATTTTGTGTTTGAATAGTAAGACTAACATCATAAGTACCAATATTGTAAGTATGTGGTGGTGGGTTTTGTCCGTTAAAAGTTGTTCCATCACCAAAATCCCAAATCCAACTTATTATAGGATTTGAAAGGTCTGGAGAGATAGATTGATCTGTAAATTGAATCACTAATGGGTCACAGCCACTGGTTGTATCAGCAATGAAATCTGCAAGTGGTGGGCCAACAGTAATCATACTATCTATAGACACTATTCCTTCACAACCAAATGAGGTCATGCTTAAAGAAACATTAAAAGTACCATCTCCATTATATGTTTGAGATGGAGGGTTTTCACCAGTATAGGTACTACCATCACCAAAGTCCCAAATGTAAGTTGCTGAAGGGTCACCAGATGTATTTGTGAAATTTACATTTAAAGGAGAACAGCCACCAATAATGTCTGATGTAAAAGTTGGTACTGGTTCATCTACTATTTCTAAAGTAACATCGTTAGTGCTATTACATCCAGAAATGGTGTTTTGCGAATTTAAAGAAACAGTGTAAGTACCTACACTAGAAAATGTAAATTCAGGATTTTGAAGAGTAGAAGATTGTCCATCACTAGTTGTCCATACCCAATCGTTTGCTCCAACAGTAGAAGCATCAGAAAAAAGAATCGGTGTATCCAAACATCCACCAGTTGGTGCAGTAATTCCTGCGTCATAATTAGAAACTACAATGTTCTCAGAATAATTTGTTACGCAATTAGTAGTTGTATTTGTCACGGTCAATTGTGCGATGTAATTTCCATCAGCTCCATAAGTTATAGTAGGAGGAGTTGAAAGAGATGAGGTTTCACCATTACCAAAATCCCAAGCGTAAGAAAATTCAGCTCCACTAGAAGATAAATTGGTAAAATCAACATCAAAAGGAACAGAGCACCCATTTCCAGAAATAGAAAAATCAACATCAGGATTAGGAAAAACAGTAATATAATCCAATTTAATTTCAAAATCTGTCCCACCATCAGAAATTACTGTTAGCAATACTTGATAAGTTCCTGCTGTTGTATAGGTATAGGTAGGGTTTGGATCAGAGGATTGCCCACCTTCTCCAAAGTCCCAGTTAGTACTTACTACATTTGCACCTCCATAGTTGGATAAATCTGAAAAGGTTATAGGAGAACCGGCACAGGTTGTATTAGAACTTACAGTAAAATCTGCTATAGGGATTTGTGCATAAACGATATGGGAAAGAGTTGTTATTAAAAACAACAGTAATATAGTTTTATATGTCTTTTTAAGTTCTTTCAATCGTTTTAAAAAATCTAATTTACAAATGTACTAAAAAGGGGAAGCTATTTCATTTAAATAACGATTTTGTAAAAGATTAGTTTCTTTATTAACAACCTTTTAGTACTTAAAATACTCCATTTAATAAATTAGATTAAGTTATTTTTGTTTAATTATTATTATATTTGGTTAAACAAAATAAAGAAATGTATGTTACACTTTACATTAGATAAAATATTAAGTTTAGAAAAAAGGTACAGAGCATCTTTTATAAATTCCGTTCTTGGCTTTAAAAGCCTTTGTTTGATAGGAACAAAAAATACTTTAGGAGAATCAAATTTAGCTGTGTTTAACTCTTTTTTTCATTTAGGTGCTCATCCTCCTTTAGTTGGATTTATAATAAGGCCTGATACCGTTGAACGAAATACTTTAAGCAATATAATAGAGACAAAAGAGTTTACCATTAATCATGTTACTGAAGCTTTTTATAAAAAAGCCCATCAGACATCTGCACGTTACCCTAACAACATTTCTGAATTTGAGGAGGTAGGTTTAAACGAAGAATTAAAAGCAGAGTTTACTGCACCATTTGTTAAAGATTCTAGTATTAAAATCGCATTAAGGTTTCGGGATAAAATAGATATAGAGATTAACGGGACAATAATGATAATAGGGGAAATTCAAGATGTTTATTTACCAGAAGAAATTCTTAAAAATGACGGATATGTAGACTTAGTAGAAGCTGGTTCACTTACAAATAATGGCTTAGATAGTTACCATAAAGTAGAAAAGTTGGACCGTTTAAGTTATGCAAAGACAGATAAACCATTAACTTCAATAGAATGATGAATTTCACAGAATTAGAAAAAGACAGAATCATTGAAATGGCTTGGGAAGATAGAACTCCATTTGATGCAATAGAATATCAATTTGGCTTAAAAGAAGCCGATGTTAAGGTATTAATGAAAAAGGAGTTAAAGTTTAGTAGTTATAAACTCTGGAGAAAAAGAGTAGAAAATTGTAAAACAAAACATTTAAAAAAACGTGTTGAAGGAATAGATCGATTTAAATGTAATTTACAAAGAACGATAACAAATAATAAAATTTCCAAGCGATAGAATTTAAGTAAAATGTATTCTTTTTTTCCTAATTTACCAAAATGAAAGATACTTTACTCTCTTCTCCTCTTCAAGGGTTTACGGACTATAAATTTAGAAATGCTTTTCATAAATATTTTGGTGCGATTGATACTTTTTATGCTCCATACATTAGATTAAATGGAAAGTTTGTAATTAAAAATAACTATCAAAGGGATATCCTTCCAAAAAATAATTCATCGCTTACTGTCATTCCTCAAATCATGACAAACGATGCGGATGAGTTTTTATTTGTTGCAAAATATGTTCAAAGTTTAGGTTACACTGAATTAAATTGGAACCTTGGTTGTCCTTATCCAATGGTAGTAAACCGTTGTATGGGCTCAGGATTAATCAATGATGCTGAAAGAATTAATACGATTCTCCATAAGGTATCTAATGAGTCAGATATTACCATTTCCATGAAAATGAGAATGGGATATGACCACAATAGAGAAATTTTAGATGTTTTTCCTATTCTAGATAAATATCCACTAAAAAATATAGCGATACATGCTAGAATTGGTAAACAATTGTATGAAGGAGGGGTAGATCTAGATGCTTTTCAACGTTGTTTAGAACATACAAGTCATAAGATTTACTACAACGGAGATATTACATCTGTTTCTATTTTTAGAGAGTTAAAAGAAAGGTTTCCGTCTATTGATCACTGGATGATTGGTAGGGGCATTATTGCGGATCCATTTCTTGCTCAAATGATAAAATCAGATAAAATAGAGTATCCAAAAAATAGAATGGAAGTTTTTGCTAAATTTCATGACACCTTATTTGATGAGTACCAACAATCTTTATCTGGGTTTAATCATGTCATGTTAAAAATGTATTCTTTTTGGGAATATTTTGCACAAGCTTTACCAAATTCAAAAGTTGTTCTAAAAAAGGTAAAAAAGCCAAAATCTATTGAAAAGTATGAAGAAGCTGTAAAATGGATTACCGAAGAGAACTTGCGTGAATAAAATTAGTTTACTACGATAGATTTAACAATTTTTTCTGAAGCACTTTGAAAATGAATCAGGTAGACTCCTTTTGAAAAACTGGAAACATCTACTTGAGCTTGGTTTTTAAAGGTTTCTATTTCATGAACTATTTGCCCTGTTAATGATGAAATGGTTACTTTATCAAAAGTATAATTGTAAGCAACAATTTTTAATACTGAGTTACTTGGGTTAGGATATATCTTTATTGAATGGATAGGGTTATTAGTATCTATAGAAGCACAAAATGGAGAAGATAAAAGTGTTCCAAAGTCTGCATCTTCAGATTTTAACTCACTAAAAATTATTCCATTCTCATCTTTGATAGAATAACTTCCAGGATCACAATTTAATGATGAAATGCCGTCTCCATAAGTATCAAAAAGGTTAAACGTATAACAATTAGGGACTAAGCAAAAAGAATCTAATAAAGGGACTTGAAGTCCATCTGAAAATGGTCCACCACTTGCAACTACCAATTGAGAGTCATTTACGATTTCCCACCTATTTTCACTTGCATCACAATAGATACTTAAATCTAAGAACAAAGGCATACCTTCTAAATTCAGAGAAAAACTATAGCTAGCGGTATCATTATCACTATTTTCATCAGTAGCAAGTGGGTAATTAAAAATAGTTTGAAAAGTATGACTCCCATTTTCTAAAGTCGTATCTGGAAGTACTACATCTAATGTTTGGAAGGTCACAAGCGTATCGGTCACAAGATAAGTAGATAAATTTCCATCAAATCCATATTGAATAGTGGCACCAAACAAAGTATCTAAACCATTATTAAAAATAGTAAAAGAGGGCCTTATACTATCGCCACATACAGATAGGAAGTTCGCTTGTACATTTGAGATACCACCATCAATAGTATATTTAGCAACTAGTGGATCCACTCCATCGATAAATAATGAGCCTAAATTGATAGGATCTAACCAATCACTTAATCTACTATCTGTACTTCCACCACCTGTCCATGATCTTGAAAATTTACCATAATCATCGTTTAAATCATTTGAAGCTGCACCACAATATGAGTTTCCACCTTGTAATTGTCCAATTGTTCGGTGGTTTTGGTCAAATAATGGAGAACCTGAAGAACCACCTTCTGTAGCACCAAAATCCCATGATGGTGCTTTCCAGTGACTGTTTTGTTCAATATCTGAGAATGAGGAAGACACAGCAGTACTATAATCTACAGAGATCTTTTTTACGTCCCCAGATGGGTGATGAATACAAGTTAGCTCCGTTGCTGGAACATCTCTTCTGTCCCATCCATTGTAGTAAACGCCCCAATTAGGATCAGGAGTCGAGTTTAAAAGAGATAAGGTAAAATCTGAGGCACTAAAGTTGGAGCATAAGGTTGCGCCATTAATATTCATGGTAGCTGGTCCGTCAATAGAGGGTGAAGTAGTGCCACAATCTACTTGTCCTTCAGGAGACTCGTACCTAAAACGAAAAACCCAACCACCAGGATTTGTTCCACAATGTCTAGCCGACAAGAAATAAGGAATAATGTTTCCAGATGTATTGTTCACTAAGGACCCTGTACAAAAACCACCACCGTTTACCATCATTGCAACACTATTTCTTTGGTTTTTCCATTCATCCCCTATAGGACAGTTCACATCAACTTGACAATTTCCTGAATTATTTAGGCTTTTTGCTAGTTTGTCAATATCTTGAAAACCGTGTACAATAGTATTCAACCTCAACAAAGATTTACCATCTTGTTCTTTAGGAACATATATTTCAAGGACAATTTCATCACTTTTTAATAGTTCAGTACCCAACATTTTTGATGGGTTGTTATTTAAAGAAGTATAGGCACCAACATATTGTTCATGTATTAAGTCAACCATGTAAAGGTTTACCCCTTTAGCTAATTCAAACTCATCAAATATTAAGTTTAATGAAATAGCATTTTTAGCTTTTATACCAAATTGATAAATAAGATCACCAGAAGGTAAAATTGTTTTGAATGAGGAGGAAAAAACATCAATGGAAACAAGGTGTTCTTTTCCAAAACGAAAATCTTTTTCTATTGCATCTCCATTTTTTTCTTTAATTGTTTTTTCAATTTCTAACTGGTTGTTAACTTTAGGAGTTATATAATATTGGTTTAATTTTTCAACTTTATTCATCAAAAGAAAAGGCTTTCCTAAATCTTTTGTTTGTGAAAAGATAGAATATATGAGAAAAAAGAAAAAGGATAAGAGAAAATATTTTTTCATCGGAGTTATATAACTTTAGCAAGAACCTATTAAGATTCAATGCTAAGATAGAAAAATCATTTTAAAGAAACTAAATCGAAGTGGGTTTAATAAATTATTGATTAGATTTACTTAGTAAAAGGTAGACCAACAAGGTTTAAATGTAGAAATTAGAAGGTATAAGAGAGGTGAATAATCCGTTAAGAAAATACTATAAATTATTACTAGCTATCGTTAGTTTAAGCGTCTTTCTATTCTATTATTTGAATGTATTTTCTTATGATTTTTCTAAAAGCATCAATAAATTCCAGAAAGCATTTTCTCAACTTGAAGTTGAAAGAGATGATTTCTTAAAAGAGAACGTAAGTTCTTTGCAAAAAGAGGAGGATAAAAGTATTTGGAGAAAAACCATTAAACATCCAGAGCAAAACCTACATATTTATAAAAACGATTCCCTGGTTTATTGGAGTACAAACCAACTTCCAATACTAAGGTTTTCGGATATTCACTTTCCTTCAGAGGGTATAATTCATCTTCAAAACGGATGGTATTATGCTAAAATTTCAAAGGAAAAAGATTATACTTTATGTGCTTCATTTCTGATTAAAAAAGATTATTCCTATAAGAATAAGGAACTTAAGAATGAGTTTTCTGAAAGTTTAACTTTACCCTTCTCTACTTACATTACTTTTGAACAAGAGAATGGTTACCCAATTTATTCGAAAGAAAAGCAGTATTTATTTTCAATAAACCCAAATGATTATCAAACTGCAAATTCAACAGAATCAATTGTTTTGATGCTGTTACTTCTTCTTGCTATTGTTTTTTGGTTAGTTTATTTAACAGATATAGGGGAAAGAATTTTTAAAAGAAGAAAATGGATTTTACCATTCTTAATCATCAGCATAAGGTTAATTTCTATTAAGTTTGTTTGGTTCGGATTCATGCATGTTACAGATGGTTTTAAACCAAATCTGTATGGAACTAATCTTTGGTTTCCAAATTTTTTTGAATACTTATTGAATGTTATTATTATCTTTTATTTCATTTCTCTTTTTGTTCGAAAGATTAAAAATTTAGAGTCATTTAAACAAGATAAAATCGTTGCTTTTGTTGTTTTATTTCTCTCTTTTTTGTTTTGGAACATCATCTGTTTACTTAATGAAAGTTTAGTTGAAAATAGTTCAATAAACCTTGCTATTGAAAACTTGTTTTCGTTGAATACCTATTCAGCAATAGCTATTGCAAGTATTGGTTTATTGCTTTATTCTTTTTTCTTGTTAATCAATTCAACGGTTCTTTGGATTAAGAAACTAGGTGTTTCTTCAAGGACTACCCTTACCTTAAGTATAATTTTTCAAGGCCTATATTTAATTTTACAAAATTTTTATAGCGACAATCCCTTGTTAAATGATTTAACCCCACTATTTCTAATTTTAATCATTAGTATACTGCATCAGTTTCATAAGCCTAATTCTAATAAATTTTATTTTGGTCTTATTGTTTTGGTCTTTTTCTCTATAATTCAGTCTATTAATTTGGTTCATTACAACGACAAAAAAGAAAAAGGGGAAAGAATACTTTATGCGAATCAATTAGCAACAGAAAAAGATGTTTTAACAGAAGTAGAGTACTCAACTTTATCCACCAAACTTAAAACAGATTATTTTCTAAATCGAATAATCAATAACCCCAGGAGAATGGGGCTTTCAGATTTTGAAGACGCATTAGAAAATAGAATATTTAACGGTTATTGGGAACGGTATGAAATGAGTTTTAACTTATTTGATACAAATCACTTTTCGGTAATTAGTCCGTCTATTAACAAAGGAAATCCCTATCAAGAACTAACACAAATTATTGAAAGTCATGGTGCTCGTTCAGAAATTGATTCAAATATTTTCTTCATAAAAGACTATAAAGGATATTACAGTTACATCATAAGACAGCCTTTATGGAACCAAGATTCTGTAAAGATGGAATTGATATGTACCCTAAAGTCTAAAAAAATTCCCGAAGAAATTGGTTTCCCAAGGATTTTAATTTCTACTAAAGCAAAGGTTTTTGAACCACTTCAAAACTATTCTATTGCAAAATATTTTCATACACATTTAGTTACCAAATATGGAGTTTTTAACTACCCAACTTCTTATGTAGCTTTAAACAATTGGAAAGAAGTAAAGACAGGATTTTACGATAAAGATGGATATAACCATTATATTCTTAAAAAATCGGAAGATGATATTGTTGTCCTTTCAACTAAAAACTTTAGTAGTATCGAATTAATTACATCTTTTTCTTATTTATTCAGTTATTTCGGTTTATTGTTGTTAATTCCTTTTATACTTAAACGTAAAAATGTTACCAAATTTCCAAATGGCTTCTCTTTAGCTTTAAAAATTCAATTGGTTTTAATTAGCCTAGTTTTCCTATCTCTCTTTGCATTTGGATGGGGGAGTGGACTGTTTGTAAATAGCCAATACAACGATTACACAGATGATTTAGTTAGAGAAAAACTAAACTCTGTGAAAATCGAAATGTCAGATAAACTTGGGAAAAATAAAAAGTTGACCATTGAAGAACATGGAAATTACATAGAATTACTTCTCCAAAAATTTGCAAAAGTATTTGTGACAGATATTAACCTTTATGATAAAGATGGCTTTATTTTAGGTGCTTCTCGTCCAAAAGTTTTTAACGTTGGTTTACTAAGTGAACAAATGAATTCTTCTGCATTTTACCAGATGGATATTAGAGATAAAAGTGAATTTATACACCAAGAAAGTATAGGAGAATTAAATTATTCATCTGCTTATGCTCCATTCTATAATGATAAAGGTAAACTATTAGGATACTTGAATTTGCAACATTTTGGTCAACAAAAAGAGTTTGAAAATAAAATACAGCAGTTTTTGGTTGCCATTATAAATGTATTTATGCTTTTATTGGCAGTTTCAATTGTTGTTGCTATTGTTGTTTCTAATTGGGTTACTTCACCTCTAAGGATTATTCAAGATAGCTTTTCTAAATTGAAGTTTGGAAAACACAACCAACCAATCGAATATACTAAAGAAGATGAAATTGGAGCATTGGTGAAAAACTATAATAAAAAGCTAGAAGAACTTGAATTTACAGCTCAACAATTGGCCCAAAGTGAACGGGAATCTGCTTGGAGAGAAATGGCAAAACAAGTTGCTCATGAGATTAAAAATCCTTTAACTCCAATGAAATTAAGTGTACAGCACTTGCTTCGTGTTTACGATCCTTCTGATCCAAAATCCACTGAAAAGTTGGCAAAAGTTTCTACTTCCATTATTGAACAAATTGATGCTTTAGCAAAAATTGCAAATGAATTTTCTAGCTTCGCCAAATTACCAAGACCTAACGAGAAAAAAATGGATTTACTTCCAGTTTTAAAAGGTGTTATTGAAGTATTCAAAGAAGATGGAAATTTCTCTCTTACGTTTAATTCAGAAGTTGAATCGCTTTATGTTTTAGCAGATAAAGATTTAATGTTGCGAGTTTTTAATAATTTAATTAAAAATGCTATCCAAGCAGTCCTTGAAAAAGAAGACGCATCTATTCATATCCAAGTGAAATCGACTGATGCCAACTATAATATTGAATTTATGGATAATGGTTCAGGTATTAAAGAAGAAGTTCAACCTAAAATCTTCGTTCCATATTTCACAACTAAAGGAACAGGTACAGGACTAGGTTTAGCAATGGTCAAACAAATAATCGAAAATCACCGAGGTAACATCACGTTTACTTCAAGTGAAGAAGGAACTACTTTCTTTATTTCGCTACCTAAAATATAATTGTTTAACGGTGGTCTAAAAAATATTATTCGAAGAATTTTATCTACCTTTTTAAATATTCAAAAACATCTTTTGAAATAAACAGAGTATCTCCATTTTTATTGGATTTAAGGCGAGTGATTTTGATAGGTTCATTTTCCTGATTATAGTAAATTCTAGATTTTGTTTTGGTTACAAATTGATCGTTACTGAAAACAGAGTCAATGTAAGAATTACATATTCCTTTTTTTGTATAAATAAAATTTCTTTTTTGTTTGAATGGATAATGATTAGTTTCCCAGTGCAGTAATTTTTTAGGGTGAGTAGGATCGTATGTATAACTACGAACATTGAACTCCTTTACTTTATTTGTGACTTGGTATTTTTTATAAAAATGATTTGGGGAGCCTAAGACGATTTCATCTCTCGGATTTGGAGAAACAAGGGAGTCGATAGATAATGCACCCCAATGATCTGGAGAAAGGATGTAGTATAAAAAATCTCCTGTTTCTATATTTTGGTATTGTTTAATTAATTTATTTGCTTCTATTTTTTCAAATATTTTGTAGGGGTTTTTTAATAAATTCTCTTCGAAAAATTCGTCTTCTTCTTTATTTTCCAAACCTGGATAATAAACATGTTCTAATTTTGTTTTGAAATATTCTTGTTTTGGAAATTTCTCTTTTTCGTAGGAGTAAATATGAGAACCTATTTCTTTTTCATCATAATAATTTCGAATAATTAATTTAGAGATACCTCCTTTTTCAGTAAAATGGTAATCTTTTAATTCTCTTAGAATAAATGATTTTTGATGATTGTTTATCAATTCTACACCTTCTTTTTCAAGATAACTTTTCCTAGTTATTCGTTCAATTTTATGGGTTTCAATTATCGAATCGTTGAACCAATTTGGGAAGGAAATATAATCTTCTTCATTCGTGGATAAACTAGGCAAATGCATTAAAGAAGGAGTATAAATGGATTTTTCTTTTCTTTTAAAAAGCCTTTTTCTACCTTCAGTTGAGCAGTTTAAGGTAAAGAAAATTAAAGTAAAAAAGAGTATTAAATTTCTCATAATACTGTAAAAATAGAGGTTATTTTTGATTTTTATTGCTGTAGTCTATAACCTCATTTCATTTCCCACTATTTTTGGTACTTTTGTTAAAAAACAATAGGCATGTTAAAGTCAATGACTGGTTATGGAAAGGCTACTTCGTCTTACCTAGGAAAAAGAGTTTCCATAGAAATTAGAGCACTGAATAGTAAATCGTTAGATCTAAATATTCGATGTTCTTCTCTTTATAAAGAGTTGGAAGGTGAAATTCGAGGTGTAATCAGTAAAGAATTAGATAGGGGTAAAATAGATGTAAGCCTTAGTATTGATAGTACTGGAGATGCAAAAAACTATGCGATAAACAAAGATCTAGCAAAAGCTTACTATAAAGATTTAAAAGATGTTGCTGAAGCAATTGGGGAACAATCGGAAGATTACCTTTCTTTAATTTTAAGAATGCCAGATATTTTCATCAACGAAAAAGAGGAGTTAAAAGCAGAAGAAAAAACTTGGATAATTGAATTGTTGAAAGAAGCTTGTGGACAGCTTAATGATTTTAGAAGACAAGAAGGACTTGCTTTAGAAAAAGAGTTTAATGCTCGTATTGAAGATATTAGATCGCTTCTTTTAGAGGTTCCTAAATACGAAAACGAACGCATCGAAACGATTAGAGCTCGAATGAAAAAGAGTTTAGAAGAGATGGAAACTAAAACGTATGACGATAACCGTTTTGAGCAAGAAATGATTTTTTACATCGAAAAATTAGATGTTGCTGAAGAAAAGATGCGCTTAATGAACCACTTAGATTACTTCCTTGAAACAATGGTTTTATCTTCAGGTGGAAAAAAATTAGGTTTTATTGGTCAAGAAATAGGAAGAGAAATTAACACTTTAGGTAGTAAGAGTAACCATGCCGAAATGCAAAAATTGGTAGTGGATATGAAAGATAATCTTGAGAAAATAAAAGAACAAATTCTAAATACACTTTAAACAGCTTTTAGAGTTTATTTTTATGGAAATACCTTTGATTTAAGCTATGTCAGAAAATAAAATTGGTAAATGTATCATTTTTTCAGCGCCTTCTGGAGCTGGAAAGACAACAATTGTACATTCTTTACTTAAAAAGAATCTTGGTTTAGAATTTTCAGTTTCTGCCTGTAGTAGAGAACCTAGAGGAAAAGAAGTGGATGGAGAAGATTATCATTTCTTAGGCGTAGAAGGATTCAAAGAACATATTGAAAAAGAAGCTTTCATAGAATGGGAAGAAGTCTATGCAAATAATTTCTACGGAACTCTAAAATCTGCAGTAGATTCTATTTGGGAGAAAGGAAATACCGTTGTTTTTGATGTAGATGTTATTGGTGGAATTAACATGAAGAAAATTTTTGGAGACAATGCACGCTCTATTTTTATTCAGCCACCAAGTATTGAAGAATTAGAAAATAGACTTCGAAAAAGAAGTACAGAAACCGAAGATAAGATACAATTAAGAATGTCAAAAGCTACTGAAGAACTTGCGCATTCCAAAGATTTTGATGTTATTGTCGTAAATGATAACTTAGAGGAAGCTATTGAAAAGGTAGAAAAAGAAATAAGACAATTTCTAGGAAAGTAAGATGAAAGTAGGATTGTATTTTGGAACGTTTAACCCAATTCATGTTGGACATTTAGTTATCGCTAACTATTTAGCAGACTATACCGACTTGGATGAGGTATGGTTAGTGGTTTCTCCTCATAATCCTTTAAAGAAAAAAAGCACTTTGTTAGACGATATCCATCGTTTGGCAATCGTTAAAGAAGCGATTGAAGACAACGATAAACTTCGAGTTTCTGATGTTGAATTTAAACTTCCCAAACCAAGTTATACATCCACTACCTTAGCTTACCTAGAAGAAAAATATCCTAAAAATACATTCTCTCTTATCATGGGAGAAGATAATTTGAGAACCTTCCATAAATGGTATAACCACGAAACTTTAATTGAGCACTATTCATTTTTCGTTTATCCTCGAGTATTAACAGAACAAGAGCAACAAGAAGAAAAAGAAATTGGATCAATAGAGAAACATGTATTTAAAGAGCACCCAAATGTTACTTTTTGTTCAGATGCGCCTATTATGAAAATATCTGCTTCTTTTATTCGTAAAGCGATTAAAGAAGGGAAAGATGTCCGTTATTTATTAACAGACCCAGTTATAAAGTACATTGATGAAATGAATTTTTATAAATAAAAATTGTGTAGTTGGATTTTTATGTCCTAAAAGTTTAAAACAAAAAAACAGGTCCTTAAAATTCGTTTGTAAATTGAATTACTGAAATTAATAGGACTAAAGATAAAAACCTTAATTAAAACTAGAAAACGAAAACTGCCTCTCCAAGCAGCAAACTTTAACCCTATTTCAAATCAACGAAAAATAAAAAACCTGAATTTTTCTTCTTATTTCTTATTGTAAACTTAATTACTCTTTTGATAAGAATCTTGTTAAATGAATATTTCTATTAATTCAACTATCAAAATGAGTTTAGGAATAAATTTAGTTCAGTTTTTAATGAAAATAATTATGTACCAACTTTGCTTTTGATTTTCCGATAATATTAGCCAATTCTTCTTCTGATTTTTCTTTGATTACGCTTACTGTTTTAAAAGCTTTCATTAAGTCCTCTTGAGTTTTGGGACCAACACCTTCTATTTGTGTTAACTCAGACACCAAAGCCGTCTTACTTCGTTTGTTTCGGTGGTGGGTAATTCCAAAACGGTGCGCTTCGTTTCGCATAAACTGAATAACTTTCAAGCTCTCACTTCGTTTGTCTAGATAGATGGGTAAGCTATCTCCAGGAAAGAAAATTTCTTCTAACTTTTTCGCAATACCTACAATCGCAACTTTTCCCCTTAAGTTCAATTTTTCTAACGCTTTTAAAGCGGAACTAAGTTGACCTTTACCACCATCAATAATAATCAACTGTGGTAAGCTTACTTGTTCTTCCAACAGCCTTTTATACCTTCTGTAAACTACTTCTTCCATAGTCGCAAAATCATCAGGACCTTCAACTGTTTTCACATTGAAATGACGGTAATCTCTTTTACTTGGCTTTCCATCTTTAAAAACTACACAGGCTGAGACTGGATTTGTTCCTTGAATGTTTGAATTATCGAAGCACTCCATGTGAACAGGTAGGTCAGGTAATTTGAAATCTTTCTTAATTTTTTCTAAAATCCGTTCCGTATGTCTTTCAGGATTAATGATTTTTTCTTGTTTTAGTTTTTCTAGCTTGTAGTAACTTACATTTCGAAGGGAAAGATCAATCAACTGTTTTTTATCTCCTCTTTGAGGAACAAAAAATTGAAGTCCATCTATTTTTAAATTTAAATGTTCAGCAACAATTATTTCTTTAGAATCGCTTTGAAAACGTTCTCTAAATTCTGGTAAAACAAACCCGATGATATCTTCTTTTTTCTCGTCTAATTTCTTTTTGATTTCTGTTGTATAACCATGAATAATGGATCCATTACTGATAACCAGATAATTGACGAAAAAGGATTTCTCATCTTCTTTTAAGGTGATAACATCCACTTTATCAATGGTAGGAGAAACAATGGTTGATTTAGAACGATATCGATCTAAAATATCCATTTTTTCTTTCATTTTTTGTGCCAATTCAAATTCATACTTTTCAGCATGATAGTGCATCTTTTGCTCTAATAGTTCAAATACTGGAGTTAAATTTCCTTTAGAAATATTGGCAATTTGTTGGATGTATTGCTGGTATTCTTCTTCCGATTCTTTTCCTTCACAAGGACCTTTACAGTTTCCAATATGATACTCCAAACACACTTTAAATTTTCCTTTCTTAACGTTGGAAGCAGACAAATCGAAATTACAATTTCGTATTGGAAATAGTTCTTTTAAAAGCGTGAGAAGTGTATTTAAGACTTTAACATTTGTATAAGGTCCGAAATATTGAGAACCATCACGAACCAACCTTCTTGTAGAAAAAACCCTTGGGAAAGGCTCCCTTTTAATACAAATCCAAGGATACGTCTTGTCGTCTTTAAGTTGAATGTTATACTTTGGTTGGTACTTTTTTATTAGGTTATTTTCTAATAAAAGCGCATCATTTTCTGTATCTACAACAATGTAATGTAAGTCAACAATACGTCTAACTAGAAGAATTGTTTTTCGGTTCTCTTGGTTTTTATTAAAATAAGATGAAACTCGATTTTTAAGATTTTTCGCCTTTCCTACATAAATTATGGTTCCGTTCTCATCTAGGTATTGATAAACACCCGGACTGCTCGGAAGAGCCTTAACTTTTAATGCTAATGCTTCTGATTTTTCAGACACGTTATTATATTCTAGATATTAGACAATAGATATATTTTCAGAATTGTTTACTATTAGCTAATAACTAATAGTTTGTTATTTCGAAATAATCTCAAAAAGCTCATTCAAATTCGGAGAAATAATAATTTCTATTCTTCTATTTTTCGCTTTATCGTTCTCATCTACTGGAACATATTCTGAGCGACCGGCAGCCATTAGCTGTACAGGATCTACGTTAGAATTTGCCAACATAATTTCTACAACAGAAGTTGCTCTTAAAACGGATAATTCCCAATTGTTTTTAGGATGTTTAGAGCTTCTAATTTTATCGGTGTCTGTATGTCCTTCAACAATAATTTCGATGTCTTTTTCTTCTTGTAATACAAATGCTAGATCGATTAATGCTTTTTGTCCTTCAGGTTCTACATAAGTACTTCCAGAATTAAACAATAACTTAGCCTCTAAGCTCACGTAGATTTTACCATTTTTCTCTTCTACTGTTAACCCTCTGTTCTCAAACCCTTTCAATGCAGCTGCTACTTTTGCTCTTAATGCCTCTACTGCTGCGTCTTTACGTTTGATTAGATCTTCTAATTCATTTACACGTTTTTCACGTTCTTCTAATAAGTCCGATTTTCTATTAAGCTCTGCTTCTAATGCCAAAAGCGCATCTTCTTTACGTTGTAATTCTAGATTTTTCACCTCTAAATCTGTTTGTAGACCAGCAGTTTCTCTCGCTCCAGACAATCTGAACTTATCGTATTTTGCTTGAAGGTCATCGTTCTCGATTAACACTTTGTTATATTTCACTTTTAACAAACGAAGAGCAGACCCTAAATCTGTAGTGTCAATTTTTAACGCTTTTACTTCGTCTTGAATAACATCAAACCTAGTTTTTAAGTCTTTCGCTTTACCTTCAAAATCTAACGAACTGTTTTTAAATTTTTCTAATTCTTCGCTACACGTTTTTTCACGTTCCAATAAGTCGTTGTATTTTTTAGCAGGAACACAAGATGCAAGGCCTAGTGAAAGTAATATAAAGAAATTTAAAGCTTTCATACGTATTTTAAAGTTTTGTAAGTACAACTACAAAGATGAAAAGGAATAAGCTTCTTTTTTTTGTTTATGGATTAAATTATGAACGTGTGAAGGTGGATAAAAGAAAGAGACAAGATTTAAAGATGAAAGACCGCTTCGCTAAAAGATAGTTTGTTAAGCATTTTTAAATTATAGTACTGTGTCTTAAAGTCTTTTATCTTATGGTCTTTTAAAAAAAATAGCTATCTTATTGTCGAATTTTAAATTGAAAGACTATGAAATTATTAAAATGGGTATCGCCTTTGTTGGTTTGTTTATTGTTTACAGCTTTTTCAACAACTAATACATTTGGTCAACATAAGGGTCATGCGCACCCTCATCATAAACCTCATGCAAAAGTTCATGCTAAAAAGCAAAAGCGTCATGTGTATAGAAAAGCTGTAAAAAGAAGTGTCTATCATCCAGCTAAAGTAGTAGCTTTTACTCCTGTTTGGGCGCCTAATAAAAAATACAATAGGAGGTGGGTATATTTCCCAAAACATAGATGTTACTACGATAATTGGAGAAAGGCTTATGTTTACCAAATGAATGGAAAATGGATAACAAACGCTAAGAAGCCGAAACAAATTGAAAATGTAAATTTAGAAGAGGAAGGAGTTGAATTGACAGAAGTTGATGACGATATCGATGAAATTTATAACAGCGTAGAAGAGTCTTCTGAAGAATAAGAATTTTAAGTTGATAATATGATACCCACTAAATAAGCTTTTTAGTGGGTTTTCTTTTAATAGAAACTTATACTCACCCCAACCACAATAATCGAAGCTTCCAACCATCCGGAATAATAGAAATCATTTCGTTTTTCATTCACTAGCATTAATAAAACAATCGTATAAGCTAAGGCTAGATAGAAATAGAGGTTAGTTTGTAAAACTGGTTTTAAATAGAGGGAAAGAAGGAAATAAAGCACCATTAAAAAAACACTCAATTGCTTGGCTTTATTAAACCCTAAAATTTGTGGAATCGTTTTATATTTCGGATCATCGTATTTTAAATCTCGAATATCAAATGGAATGGTTATCGCAATGATGTATAAGTAATGAATGCTTCCGTACAGGATTGAGTTGAACTCTAGTTTATTCTCATTGAAAAGCGGAAAGTATGCTGTTGCAACTACCCAAATCAAAGCAATAAGGTGAATTTTTAATTGTGGTACGCCTCTTAGGTTAAAGTTTCCAATGTTCTTTATGTAAAATAAACTAATAAGAGCGGAGAGGGAAAGTAAGCCAAAACTCAGCCAATTTCCATTATAAAGGAAAAGAAACGATACACCTGAAGCAATAGCAGATATAATTAACATGAACAATAAGAAAGTTCTGTGTTTATTTACCCATACCATATGTTTTGTAATTGCATAACTGGCTTGTTCTGCTTTTAAAAAGCGCTGTGTATTATAGGTAAGAAGCGTACTAAAGAAAAGGAAAAAACAGTATTCTAAGGCATTTGGTATGTTGTTTTGAATACAAATTCCATATCCTAAAACTGCAGTAGCTAAACTTACCACTCCATTAGAGTAGATGAAAAATGGGAGAAGCGCTTTTAGTTTCTCAACAAATTTCATGTAAGACTTTTTCTACAGAAATTTGCTCAATGCAAGTACATAGTTTTCCTTGAGCACAAACTGGACAATTTTCATCATCAACCAGGATTCTGACTTCTTTCCCTAATGCTTTCCACCTTCCTGGATGAATTGGTTTTCTTGGAGAAAATAATCCAATTGCTCTTTTATTTAAAAACCCAGAAATATGAAGAGGACCTGTAGAACAAGCGACTAAATTTTCACATTTTCCAACAAAAGTAATGAGCTCTGATAAGGTTAGTTTTCCTGTTGTATCTATAATTTTTTCTGAAAATGGAATGTCGTTTCTAAATAATAATCCTTCTTTTTCAGTTCCTGTAAAAAATACAATATAGCCTTTTTCAACTAGTTTTAAGGCGAGTTCTTTGTAATTTTTAATACCCCATTCCATCGCACTTCCTTGTGATTTTGGATGAAGAATAACCGTTTTAGTCGGCTCTATTAATACATTCTCTAAAAACTCAGGAAGTTGTAAAGAAGGTCTTTTAAAGAAACGAGTATATTCATTTAATTCATCGAGGCTCGGAATATTTTCTAATCCAAAAGGACGTATCAATTCAAAATTTAATTGTGCTTCGTGTAAAGAGGATTTTTTTCGTGTAAAGTTTGGTCGATGGTTACACGTTAACAAATGAAAGGTTCTATGAGATGTTCCAATCCTATTTTTAATCTTTGCTTTTTTAGCTAATGCGGCAATTTTACGATTTGGAAAAACATGAATAATAGCATCTGCTTTCATGTTTCTAAACCGATCGATTTGTTCCAAAGAAGGTAAATTTTCGATTTCTTTCCAATCTATAAATTCATCTACTTGATCGTAACAGGAAACAACAGGTTGAGTATAATTATTTGCTAAAAAAGTAATGTGAACTCCCTTAAAATGAGATTTAATCCAGGCACAAATAGGAAGGGTTAACATCACATCTCCGATACTGTCCGTTCTACTGATTACAATTCGTTTCCCTGTTAAATCAATCTCTTTTCGCATTTTTTAATTTCTTTTTGCTTCTTTAATCAGTTTTCTTAGTTTTCTATACTTTGTAAAAGTTGCATAAGCAGATATAGAACAAATTTTCAAACCTGCCCAACCGTCTAAAATTCCAAGTTTAATAAAATAGTCTTTTATGAATTTTACAATCGGACTAAATGCTAACACGATTAGAGGTGCTTTTTTACCTTTTTGAAATTGAGCTTTTGAAAGTATATCTGTAAAGTATTTTACTTGTTTAAAATGATCCTCTAATGTGTAATAACTATAATGTAATAAGTCTCCTTTTAAATGAGAGATGGTATCTTCTTTCGATTTAAATTCAAATTTATCGTGTGGATTATCTCCTCCCCATTCTCCTTTTCGAGCATCCCAAAGCCTCAATTTCTTATCTGGATACCATCCACAATGTTTTATCCAACTTCCACAATAATTCGTTAGTCGATTCATGGAGTAACCATCATGAGTCCAATTCTTTTTCACTTTTAGAATGGAAGATTTCAGTTTTTCATCGAGTGCTTCATCTGCATCTAATGATAGGACATAAGGAAAAGAAGCTTGTGTGATGGCATAATTTTTTTGTTCGATATGCCCATCAAAGGCATGCTCAACAAATTTGACTTGATGTTTTTCGCAGATGGATTTCGTTTGATCTTTGGAAAAAGAGTCTACTACTACAATTTCATCAACAATACCTTGCAAAGATTGAAGACAACGCTCAATGTTTCTTTCTTCGTTATAAGTAATAATTACAGCAGAAATTTGAACCTCCATGGTAAATGGTGTTTTTATTTTACTCTTAATTTTTGACCGACATAAATCTTATTGAGATTTACTTTAGGATTCAATCGGGATAACTGGTTTTGCGTTAAATTATAACGTTGAGCTATTCTTGATCCAGTATCTCCTCTTCTCACATAATAGTATTTTTTCGCTGGTACTACTGCTTTTGGTTTTTCTGGTTCAGGAATGATCACTTTTTTTGCTTCTTCAGGTGATAATTCTTCTCCATTTAACATTACCTTTTCGGGAATTTTGATTTGTTGCCCCGAGTAAAGCACCGTACTTTTCATGTTGTTTACCGCCATGATTTCATTCACAGTAGTCCCATACTTAGCAGCAATTATACCTAAACCTTCTCCTCTTCTTACAGAATGGTATTTATATACGATAACGGGTTCGATTTTAATAGTAGTAGCAGGTTTTCCACTAACTTTTATACCAGATACAATTAAAGAATCTTCTTTTTCTTCTTCTGCTGGTTTTGGATTATAGATATCATCTTCTAATTGAAACAATTCTTTTTCAAGTGCTGCAATCTTACCAATTTCCATTAATGGACCTTTTATACATTGGTAAGGTGTACTAAGAGGAACGTAATCTTTTTTGTAAATTGGATTTAATTCTTTGATTTCTTCTAATGTCCACCCCGTTAATTTAGAGATGGTTTTCATGTGGACTCCTTTACTCAAGCAAATAGTATCCATTTGAGCATAAGTCCATTTAGATTCCATTGGAATAATATTGTGTTCTGCATGATATGTTAAAAGATAAGCCGCTGCAATAAAGTTTGGGACATATCCCTGTGTTTCTCTAGGTAAATATGGTCTTACTTCCCAATAGGTTTTTTTTCCTCCTGATCTTCTAATCGCTTTGTTTACATTACCAGGTCCAGCATTATAGGAAGCTAAAGCTAAATTCCAGTCACCATAAATATCGTGTAATTTTTTCAAGTACCTACAAGCAGCATCAGTTGCTTTCTCAGGATCCATTCTTTCATCGATGTAAGAATTTTCTTCTAAACCGTAGTACAAACCAGTTCGATACATGAACTGCCACAAGCCTAAAGCTCCAGCTCTTGATTTTACCTGTGGACGTAAACCGCTTTCAATAACGGATAAATACTTAAGTTCTAGGGGTAAACCATACTCTGCTAATTTTTCTTCAAACATTTCGAAGTATAAGCTAGACCTTCCTAATACAACTCTTGCAAAACTTCTTCTCTTTTCTGCAAAAAATTTAATCGTTCTTAAAGCAGCTGGATCACAGTCCAAATGAAAGGGACTCATCTCGTTCATTTTCCCCAGTCGTTGACAATAAATAGAATCTGGGAAACGAGGGATGTCCCCTTTTTCGTACTTTAACTCATTGATGATAGAATCGTAATCGCCACCTTTTGAAGCCTCAGCGTAAAAAGCATTTAACGACTGTTCAACAGTTCGTATAAAAGGATCAATAGTGTCTCTAGTAGGTGCTTCAAGTTGAGAAAACGAAAAGCATGTAATAAAACTTACAAATAGAAACCCTAATATATACTTCATAAAGTTTTAAACTAAACTTGTTAAGTATGTTGAAAAATCAAACAATCCTTTTTCTTCAAAGTGGTTTGCCATAACTTGGAATCCAAATGGTAACCCTTCTTGATTCTTTCCTAATGGTAAAGAAATTGCAGGATTCCCAGTAAGGTTAGCATGAACAGTAAAGATATCTTGTAAATACATTTGAATAGGATCTTTTACTCCATTAATTTCAAATGCTACATCTGGCGTAGTTGGTAAAACTAAAAAGTCATGATTTTTCATGATTTCATCCGTCTTATCTCTTAGAATTCTCCTTACTTTTTGAGCTTTAGAATAGTATGAATCATAAAATTCATTAGAAAGAACAAAAGTTCCTGCCATAATTCTTCTTTTTACTTCTTTTCCAAAACCTTTGCTTCTTGAGTTTTTATAAGTTGCTTCAACACCAACAACTTCTGGACTTCTGTATCCATAATGAACACCATCAAAACGAGATAGGTTTGAAGAAGCTTCAGCAGTAGAAAGCACGTAATATGCTGGAACCATATATTTTAAATATGGAAACGAAACATATTCTATGGCATGACCTTCATTTTTTAATTTCTCAATAATTGCTTTAGTTCTTTCTAACACAATAGGATTTACTCCTTCTGTTTCTAAACTTTCTTTTAAAACGGCAATTTTTAATTTTCCAGGCACTTCTGTTTTAGAATATTCAGCAACTGGTTTAGAAGATACAGTATTATCGTATTCATCTTTTCCAGCCATAATTTCCAATAACAATGCAGCGTCTTCTACATTATTCGTAATTGGCCCAATTTGGTCGAAAGAAGAAGCATAAGCGATTAAACCATAACGACTAATTCTGCCATAAGTAGGTTTTAACCCAACAGTACCAGTAAACGATGCAGGCTGGCGAATTGAACCTCCGGTATCACTACCTAAAGCAACAGTACAACATCCAGCAGCAACAGCAGCAGAAGTTCCACCTGAAGAACCACCAGGCACTAAATTTTCATTTAATGGGTTTTTTACTGGTCCGTAGAAAGAAGTTTCATTTGAACTTCCCATTGCGAATTCATCGCAATTCAAACGACCAATAATGATTGCATCTTCATCTAACAAACGCTGAACAGAAGTAGCAGTAAAAAGGGATTCAAACCCTTCTAGTATTTTTGAGGATGCTGTTACTTTATGCCCTTTGTAACATAAATTATCTTTCAAACCAATCACCATTCCTGCTAGTTTACCAGCAGTTCCAGCTTTGATCTTTTCATCTACTTTCAATGCTTGAGCACGAGCAGATTCTTCAAAAACTTCGACAAAAGCATTTATAGATGCCCTCTCTTCAATTTTTTTTAAATAATTTTCTAAAATATCCGTTACTCTCTTCCCTTCTGAAAGAGCAGACTTTACCTTAGCAAAAGTTGCGTACATCTCTTAATGTTTTCTATTTTTCTTCTTTAGAAGTTACTTCTCCTTTTCCTTCTCCGTCACCTTTAGAAGCGTCTTTGAATTCTTTCATTCCTTTCCCTAATCCTTTCATTAATTCTGGAATTTTTTTTCCTCCAAACAATAAAAGAACAACCACCAAAATAATGATTACTTGAGGAGCTCCTATCATACCTAAAATCATACGACAAATTTTATATTAAACAATCAATGTACAAAGTTACTTAAATATCATATAATAGCTCTAATAAGAAAGTGTATTATTAACAATTCTTTTCATTATCAAACCTTAAACTAGTGTTTATTCTTTAAATCATAACTGTTTTTTAGCTCCTATCCTCAATCTCTTGTTGAAAAAAATATCATTTTACATTTATAGTAGCTTTAAATTTCGTCATCTTTACATTAAATAGAAATCTGTGGAGAAAGTAATTGAGATAAAAAACGCTAAAATTTACCAGCAAAAAACATTGGTTCTTGACGATGTGAATTTTGAGATGACTGGAAGCGATTTTGTTTACCTGATTGGAAAAACAGGTAGCGGGAAAAGTACTTTTTTGAAAACTTTATATGGCGAAATCTTAATTTCTGAAGGGGAAGGGGCTGTTGTAGGTTTTGATTTAACTCAATTAACAAGAAAAGAGATTCCTTTTTTAAGAAGAAAAATAGGAATTGTTTTCCAAGATTTTCAATTGCTTACGGATAGAACAGTGTTGAATAACTTGTATTTTGTTATGGGAGCAACTGGTTGGAAAAAGAAGAAAGAAATGGAAAAAAGAGCCATTGAACTTTTACAATTAGTTGGCCTTGAATCTAAAGTGAATGCTATGGCATATGCTCTATCTGGTGGAGAACAACAACGTTTATCCATTGCAAGAGCGTTGATAAATAAACCAGAATTGATTTTAGCAGATGAGCCTACAGGAAATTTAGATCCTGAAACTTCACAAGAAATTATGAGTTTGTTAATTGCTGTTGCTAAAGAAGAAAAATCAGCAATTTTTATGGCTACTCATGACATGAACATGGTAGAAAAGTACCCAGGTAGAGTAGTAAGGGTAGAAAACAATACCCTTCGTGAAATAAGTACGATTAATCGTTTTAACCCTTTCCAACAGTTTAACCCAATTAGCGACTAAAAAGAAAAATATGCAGCACTCATTGATTAAAGCAATAATAACAGGTTCAACTGGAATGGTTGGAGAAGGAGTTCTGCATGAATGCTTAAATAACATTAATGTTTCTGAAGTTTTGGTAATCAATAGAAAACCGTGTGGGGTTCATCACCCTAAACTGAAAGAAATAGTTCACTCTAATTTTTACGATTTCTCAAAAATTAAGAAAGAATTAGATGGTTATAATGCTGCTTTTTTATGTCTTGGGGTAACTTCCGTTGGTAAAAAAGAAGAAGAATACACAAAGCTGACTCACACACTTACGATGCATCTTGCAGAGACGCTTGTTTCTGTAAACAAAGACATGACTGTTTGTTATGTTTCAGGGACAGGAACAGATAGTACCGAGAAGGGAAAAACCATGTGGGCTAGGATCAAAGGGAAGACAGAAAATGACTTGATGAATTTACCTTTTACCAAAGTATTCCCTTTTCGACCAGGGTTTATCAAACCAACTAAAGGACTTAAAAATGCGCATAAATTCTATAAATTCGTTAATTGGCTTTATCCACTAGGAAGATTAATTTATCCTAAAGCTTTCTGCACTTTAAGTGAAGTTGGAAAAGCGATGATTAATTCCTTCTATTTAGACGAAGCCAGAAAAATTATAGAAGGAAAAGATATTATTGAACTTGCTAAGAAATAAGCTTATTGAGCGAAGTAAAATTCACTTGCATTAACTTCTAATTCTTCCAAAATATACATTACTTCTTGAAAACTAGAAGAAGTAACCAGTTTTAATCGGTGTTCTTTAAAGTTTGCTATTCCTTTGAAATAATTGGTATAATGGCGTTTCATTTCAGCGATACCTAAAGTTTCTCCTTTCCAATCTACACTCATTACTAAGTGCTCTTTGGTGATTTGTATTCTTTCTTTTATTCCTGGAGCCGCTAAATGTTCTCCAGTATTCATGAAATGTTTAATTTCATTAAAGATCCAAGGGTAGCCAATACTAGCTCTACCAATCATTATTCCATCCACACCATAGCGTTTACGGTATTCTAATGCTTTTTCAGGAGTGGTAATGTCTCCATTCCCAAAAACTGGAATGTGCATACGGGCGTTATTTTTCACATCTGCAATTAACGACCAATCTGCTTCTCCTTTGTATAACTGTTTCCTTGTACGTCCGTGAATAGATATTGCTTCAATTCCAACGTCTTGAAGGCGTTCAGCAGTGTCAACAACATATTTTGTTTGATCGTCCCACCCTAAACGTGTTTTAACAGTAACTGGTAATTTGGTTGCTTTGATAATCTCTTCGGTCATTTTGACCATTTTAGGAATATCTTGTAATAAACCAGCTCCAGCACCTTTGCAGGTAACTTTTTTGACTGGGCAACCATAATTAATATCAATGATATCTGGATTTGTTTTTTCAATGATTTCAGCAGCAGTTCGCATGCTATCAATATCGTATCCAAATATTTGAATTCCTACAGGACGTTCGTACTCGTAAATATCTAATTTCTGAACACTCTTTGCTGCATCCCGAATTAACCCTTCTGAAGAAATAAATTCGGTGTACATTAAGTCTGCACCATATTTCTTACAGAGCGCTCTAAAAGGCGGGTCGCTTACATCCTCCATTGGAGCCAGCAACAAAGGGAATTCACCCAACTCTATGTCTCTGATTTTTACCATTAATGTACAAAGATAAGGGATAATTTTTTAAGCATAACAATTGGATAAGGTTTAAAGACTACCTTTAAAAGCTTTTAATCTACTTCAAACTGAACTTTATTTTCTTCTTCTGCTTGTTGCTTCCACTTCTTAAGCGTGTTCCCAATTTTGGTTTCTTTCTTTTTTTCTTTTTCTGGAACTTTCTCTTCTTCCTTCGTTTGATAAACTTTTATAGTTTCTTTAGGCTTTTTAATTTCTTCATATTCATTTACCGATGAATCTCCTTTGAAGAGTCCAAATTCTGTTTTTAAAATTGATTTAGCATCTTTTTTTGCTTGTTCTCTATTTTCCTTGGCTTCTGCTTTTTTAGCGTCTTTATCCCATTTAAAAGAAGGATCGTCTATGTTACCGAACATTTGTAAAAAGATTTTAACGCCACTTTCATCGTCTTCTATCGTTCCAAATTCTTGGTCATTTTTCACTGTTTTTATTTCCCTAAATCTAAAAGAGAAATGATAATCAACAATGTCATTAAACCCATGTTTACCATAAAGATTTACATCAAGAGCATTCGATTTAATGGTCATTTTGGGAATTTCAATTTGTCCATTTTTTATTTTTAATGTGTTTGATAAGGTTTCAAATTGAAGGTTTAACAGCTTTTTCTCTAGTTCTTCAGCGGTTCTTTTACTAATTACTAACCTAGCACTTGAACTTCTTAAACTTTTAGATATTTCTTGAAAAGAGGAAAGGTTTATTAGTCTACCATTATCAATTTTTAGGTCAATCGTAGATTCAATAGCGTTTTTAATAATGCCTGATTCTAAAGAAAAAGGAGCGCTAAAAAATAAATTTACAGCAATTTTACCATCAACATTGTTAGCTTGAATAACATCTTGCTCAAAATTGTTCCATTCTTTGAACATTGCTTTTAAATCAATGTCACTAGATTTAATAGTTGTTGTGATAGTAAATGTTTCTGGAGTTCTTTCTTCAATTAAAAGGTTTCCTGTAATTAAAGCTTCTGCATTTTCCAGTTGTAGGTGATTAAAATTTAAAGTTCTTTCGCTTACTTTCAAATCTGTTTTAAGCTTCTTAAAAGAATGGGTTTCGTATTTAATTTCTTTTGCGTTTAAACTAATACTTCCAATAATATCATTAGGTAAAATCCAATCTTTACCATCTGAAATTTGTTCTTCTTTTGTTTCCGTACTTAAGTCTTGGATATCGATAAAATTGGAATTTATTACGACATCTGCATTCAATTCACTTTTTTGATTCAAATAGTTAAAGATATTATCAAATACTCCATTGATCAACAAGTCGGTTTTTCCTACTTTTAATTGAAGCTCTTCTACTCCAATCTGTTTGTCCCTTAAGTAAATGTTCCCATTTAATTTTTCAAATAATCGTTTGTCCTCTTTTAGTTGTAAACTAACATTTTTAAGCGCTACATTTCCTTCAATTTGTTTAGCATTAAAACGATAGGTTTGATTTGCTTGTAAAATGGATTGAATTTCAAATTTACTATTTAAAGAAATGTTTCCTAAAGTGGATTCTAAGCTTGGAAAACTAAATAAACGATGAAGAATTGCTAAATCTAGGTTTCCCTTTGCATTTCCTTTTAAAATTGGGGCGTTAAACTTTGTAACTAATAAGTTTCCTACAAATGGCCCCCCTACTGTATTGAAAGCAACGTTTGAAAGTTTTAAGTATTCTTTTGATGCGCCTCCTTTGTTTGTGTATTTTCCATTGAGGCTAATTTTAGAGATTTTGAGATCTAGTGATGGTTCTATTAATTGACCGTTGGCAATAGAGAAATCGCAATTCACTTCAGGTGGTTTATTGGAAGCTACTTCGCCTTTGATTGTTGCGTCAAATTTTACAGTTCCTGTTCCTGAAAACTTTTTAAGGTCTTCTATTGTTGATAATGTGAAATTATTTGCAACGTCTTTCAGTTCTAGTTGATTAGCTGAAATATGAAAATATAAATCTTTGTCTGTTACTTTTCCGTCTAGGTTAAAAGGAAGGTTGGCAATGTAAATCTTTGCTTTTGGAATTTCAAAAAATCCTTGTTCTTGGTTGACTAAGATGTTTAAATCAAAATTGGCGGACTTGTTATTAATCAAAGCAACGTTTCCACTTTTTATTTGATTTACAAATAATTTACTTTTACTGTGAAGTGTATATTCTTTTTCTGAAAAAGCTCCTTCTAATTCCAACTCGTAAATATAGGTGGAATAATATTGGTTGGAAGCAAGGTTTTTGAACTGAAAACGGACTTCATTCAAATTTACTTTTTCTAGAGTTAGATTAAAATTGGAGTTTGAAGTAGTGTCGGCTGTTGTTTTTAGAATGTCATAATTTGAAACACCAGAAGAATCAATTTTGATTTGTAAACTTCCTGGAAATAATTCAATTTCCTTTACGTCGTAAATTTCGTTCCAAATGTCGGAAGCGTTAAATTTTAATCGAACTCTTTCGGTGTACAAAAGGGTATCGTATTCGTTTGCATCTTCATATGAATCTTGAATAAAAACTTCGTTAAAATCTACAGAAACATTTGGGAAAGAACCCCAAAATGAAAGGTCCACTTCTTGAACTTTGACTTTTGCTTTGAGGTGTTGGTTCACTTCTTGAATTACAAAAGCACAAATTTCATCTTTGAAAAAGTATAAACCTCCTGAAATCATTAGGGATATCCCTAATAGTATTCCAGCAATCCAAAGTGATATTTTTAAAATTTTTTGCTTCATTTTCTTTTACAAAGTTAATGTCACTATTCCTCTTATTTAGAAGGATTTTTGAAACTTATTAACGTGAATTCGTTTACTACTTAAGCTTTATCATTAGTATTAATTGAAGATTCTGAAGAAAAATAATATCTTCCGATACTTTTTTGAGCTAAAAAAAGTATCCAAAAATAGCTTTTTCAATTTTACAAGGAACTTTTTACGTTACGTTTCACTCCACAAAAACCGCGGATAAATGTTGAACTTCATGCTTTTTCCCTTACCTCTACATTTCATTACGAGGAGGAACGCTCTTCCGTTCCATTTACGGACTAGTTCTGTCCAAAATTGAAGTTATCGCTTCGAAGTTTGAAATTTTCTATCTGTTTTTAATTGACCCACCTTTACATTCTAACTAGACAGCTTCTAACTTAAAAGTTCTTATAGTTCAAGCCAAAAGGTATAAGAAAAAACTATTTTGAATAATCTTATTATTCAAAAGCATCTCCAAAAAACCTTTAACCCTATTAAGCTCTTAATTTCCCTTTCGATTACTGCGTTATATTCTTACGTGATAGCCCGCTTCCCTTTAAAAATAAGCCTTGTACTCAAAATGGAAATTTATTTTGACTTTGTTATATTAATCGAACTGAGGTTATTAATACTACAATCTAAAACGTATTTATTAATAATTGTTACATCTTACTGTTTGCCTTGGCTTTCTTTCATCAATTTGCTTAAATTTGTGTAAAAATTGAAAAACATGAGTTTATTAACAGTTGGAAGTGTGGCATTTGATGCAATTGAAACACCATTTGGAAAAACAGATAAAATAATTGGTGGAGCAGGAACTTATATTGCTTTATCGGCATCTTTTTATGAGTCTAATCAAAAAATTGTTTCTGTAGTTGGAGATGATTTCCCTAAAGAAATGTTAAACACATTAGAAAATAAAGGAGTTAATTTAGAAGGTTTACAAGTGAAAGAAGGAGAAAAAACTTTTTTCTGGTCAGGTCGCTACCACAACGATATGAACTCAAGAGATACTTTGGTAACTGAACTTAATGTATTGGAAAATTTTGATCCAATTGTACCTTCATCTTACCAAGGATCTGAATATTTAATACTTGGGAATTTAAGTCCACAAGTTCAAAAATCAGTGATCGAACGTTTAGATAAGCGTCCAAAGTTAATCGCTATGGATACGATGAATTTCTGGATGGATATCGCATTAGAACCATTAAAAGAAACAATTGCTATGGTTGATGTGTTAATCATTAACGATGAAGAAGCTCGTCAATTATCTGGAGAATATTCTTTAAAGAAAGCTTCAAAAGTGATTCGTGCTATGGGACCTAAATATTTGATTATCAAAAAAGGAGAACATGGAGCATTATTGTTTCACGAAGAAAAAGTATTCTTTGCACCTGCTTTACCATTAGAAGATGTTTTTGACCCAACAGGAGCTGGAGACACTTTTGCAGGTGGATTTATGGGATATATTTCTAGTACAGATGATATTTCTTTTGATAACATGAAGCGTGCAATCATCCATGGTTCAGCAATGGCTTCTTTCTGTGTGGAGAAATTTGGAACAGAAAAATTATTGAACATTACAAAAACGGATTTAAACAATAGAATTGAAGAGTTTGTTTCTTTAGCAAATTTCGAAATGGCGCATGCAACTGTAGGGTAAAACCTAAAAATACTGGATTATGGAAAACAACACATTCTTAGAAGAACTTACATTATTAACAGCTAACGAAAATGCTTTATCTGTTAGTAGAGAAGTAAATGAATTGAAAACTCGTTTTGAAGATTTTATTTTAGAAGAAGAGAGAAAGTTTCAAGTGAAACAATTAGAAGCAAAGGATAGAGGAGAAAACGTTTCTCTAGAAATTGCCCCTAATCCTATTAAGGATGAGTTTTACACCATTTTCAACCAGTACAGAGAGAGAAAAAATAAAGCTATCGCTGACAAAAATGCTGTCCAAGAGGATTGTCTTCGTCAAAAAAGAGCACTTATCAATCGATTGAAGAGTGTTGTTGAAAATGAAGAACACATTGGAGCTGCTTTTGGTGAATACAAAGTGATTCATGAAGAGTGGAAAAAAGTTGGCGATATTCCTCGTGACAAAAGAGATGCTGTTCAGGCTGAATATTCTCGATTATTAGAAGATTTCTTTTACAACATGAAGATTTATCGTGAATTAAAAGAACACGATTTACATAGAAATCAGCAAGTAAAAGAAGAGGTGATTAAAAATGTTAAAGCATTATTAGAAGTTTCCTCGATTAAAGAAGTAGAAAAAAACATTAAAGTTTATCAAAATGAATGGGAAGGAACTGGTCCTGTTGATAGAGATAAATGGGAAGACTTAAAGAAAGCATATTTGGATAATGTTCGTTTAATTTATGAAAGAATTAACAAGCATTACGATGAAAAAAGAGCCATTCAACAAGAAAACTTAGAGAAAAAAGAGCTCTTATTGACGAAAGTTAAATCTTTAACGGCTTCACTTGAAAACCTTAATTCTTCTAAAGAATGGGAAGGAAGTACAAATGAAATGCTAGAAGTTCAAAAGGCATGGAAAGAAATAGGTTTTGCTCCTAAAAAAGAAAACGAAGAAATTTGGAAACTTTTTAGAGCTGAATGTGATTTGTTTTTTGATACAAAAAAAGCTTTTTACGAAGTCTTAAGAAGTGAGTTTGATAAACTTGCTGAACAAAAACAAAAGTTAATTGACCAAGCAAATAGTTTAAAAGACTCTACTGACTGGAAAAACACTACAGAAAAAATCATCCAGCTTCAAAAGAGATGGAAAAACATTGGTAACGCTGGACAAAAGAACGAACAGCGACTTTGGAAAGATTTCCGAGCTGTTTGCGATCATTTCTTCAATGCTAAGAGTAACTTTTATGCTGAGAAAGATAAAGAGAACGAAGGTAATTTAGAATTAAAGAAAGCGTTGATTGCTGAAATGGAAGCTTACAAAATTCCTACGGATAAGGAAGAGGCTTTAGCTGCTTTAAATAGTTTTTCAAATAAATTCAATGAAATAGGACACGTTCCTTTGGCTAGTAAAGATGAAATATTTAAAACTTACAAAACAGTTTTAGATAAATTATACGGCGAGCTAAATATTGAAGGAGAAGAAAAAGAGAAAATCTTATTTGAAGCCAAAATAAACACCTTGAAAGCGAGTCCAATTGCTGCAAAATTACTCGATAAAGAGAAAGTTGAATTAAGGAAAAAGATTGAAGAATTGAAAGGTACGATAACACAGTACGAAAACAATTTAGGCTTTTTTGCAAATTCAAAAGGAGCAAACGCTTTGAAAGAAGATGTTGAAAAGAAAATTGAACATTCAAAAACTAAAATAGAAGAAATTAAACGCAAGCTTAAGCTCATTCCGAATGAATAAATTCATCAATATATTACTGTTTTTAATTTCAATGCCAACAATGGTTCTTGCAATCGTTGTTGGTTATGACCTTCCACTAGAATTTATAAAAACATCTGGTAGCCAACTTTGGTACAAGTCAGAAATATTTTTGGTGATTGGAATTATTTATTTCATCATCATCGTTAGAAGAAGTTCTCGTAGGTGGATGGGAAGTAAAATGGTAAGTCAAGTAGCTAAATTCAAATGGAACGTTAGCATGGGCGAAGGAAGACTAAAACAAGTTTTCTTATACCAATGGTTGGAAGCTTTCGTTATGGTCATAGGAGGTTTTGCATTGTACAGTGTTACTAATGCTGCAATTGTTCCAGCTTGTGCCCTAGCCTTTGGAGCTTTAGATAATTTAGTGTTTTTATTTGTAGGTAAATCAAAACACATCTACCGAATCGGGTTAACATCAAAAGCGTTAGTTGTTGCTGACAGAGACGTTAAAGTTTTGTATTTATCTGGATTAAGAAAGGTTACCATACATCAGCAAACTGTATTTTTTGAATACATCAAAGATTTGCAATTAGCGTTTCCACTAAATTGTATACCGAAAGAAAACCAGAAGGAATTCAAAGAACAACTAGAAGCAAGTGTGGATAGGGATAAAGTCTTTTTTGATGAAAAGATGAAGAGTTTGTAATGAGCTTATTAAAGAAATTGTAATTAAGTCAGTAGGAGAAGTCATCAAAAATGAGCCATATTTTAGATGAATAAGAAGGTTCCGAACACTTCTAATTTGAAACCCAGCTGAGCGGGTATCATGTTGGGAATCCTGTTGACTTGAAATCTTCATTTGGAGGTAATGGATACTAAGTTACTGGTCAAGTTGTTTTAGGAGGTGATCTTTGGTGGGCAAAAGGAGATGATAATAAATCTGTTTGGACTGGTGTTTCTGCTACTTTAGGGCTTTCAGGAGGGTAGCTATCTTGAAAAACTAAGGCTTCATATTTAAAAAAAAGGAATAAATGTTAAATAAAAAGATGATTTTCATTAGTGTTTTAATATTAGGTGTTATTACAAATCTTACCTACTGGCATTATAAAATAAAAAACTATAAAATAAATGGTATTATTAACGAATTGTCTTATACTGAGAAAAGATTTCCAACCGTAAAAATTAATGAAAACAATTATACTTTTGCATCTAATCCTAGTGGCGATAATAATGGAATCTTGAAAATTGGTGATTCTCTTGTTAAAGAAAGTGGTTCTAATTGGGTTTCTCATTACAGGGATGGTGAATATATTGGTATGTATGAATGGTAATATGATTCCACTAAAGAAGTGTCCCCGCTCCGCTAGATTTGCAACCCTTCGGTTATTCTAATCTTGACTCAAAGAGGTTATTTGCTTTGATATTTATACACTTAGATGATACAAAGATTGATTACATATAATTAAGGCTATATTTGAGAATGAATTTTAATAAAAGATTTTGCTTTGTGTTTCCGCAGGATTACAAATCCAGTGGAGCGGCTATTCTGGAAGAGTTTTTTTTGATTATCAGAGAGATTGTTAACGGTTTAAAAAGGATTAGTTTTGTACGGCAGCAGAGAAACTGACTGCGGAGCGGTGAAGTTCTAAAAAATTAAATCTTACCCATTTCTTCTTTTACTTTCGGCTTGAAAAAATACTTTATTCCAATAAAAAAGGAAGATTGATTCAGGCTTATCCTGAAATCATTACTGGTACTATTAAAATTTGCTTCTGTATCTTTAGATTGGATATGCTCATAGTTTAATAAGTTGATTTTACTAGATAAAGCAAAAGAAGGAGTCATAAAAAAGTCAAATCCTGGACCAATTGACACACCAAAATAGTTGACGCTGAAACTAGGGGTATTTTTTGAAATACCCCTTTCATAATTTATTCCTCCATTTAATGTGAAATAGAAATTATCTTTCAGGTAAAAGTATTTCGTTGAATTAGCAGAAATTCCAATAGAAGTAAAATTAGTGGAAGCAGAAGAATTCCCCATAGATGGATCAATAAAAGTATTAGAAGAATTGGAGTATATTTTTTGAAAAGTTAGGCCACCTCCTACACTTAAGTTTTCGAGAATTATTTTTTGTAAAGTAGGAGCAATTACAACTTGAAACTCTTTGTTTGTTGAATTTGTAAACTCACCAATACTTGTAGAATTTGAGCTAGATAGATTAAAACTTCCATCTAAAGCATAGGTTCCTTTTTTAATTTGGGAGTAGGAAGTAAAAATGAAAATAAATGATGTAATAATAAATAGTCCTTTTTTCATGAAATTTAGTTAAAACATTAACACTATTTAGACTGCAATTTAAGCAAATATTTAACTTATTAATAAAGTTGTACTTAATGAATTTTAATTTATATTTGTTTCACCTAAAAAAACAGAAAAAAATATTTAAAATATAGATTATGTCAACAGAAAAAACAAGATATTCTGAATCAGAATTAGCTGAATTTAAAGATATTATATTAGCTAAATTAAAAGAAGCTAAGGACGATTACAATTTACTTCAAAACTCTCTTTCTAATGGTAATAATGGAACTGATGATACTGGAAGAAGCTTTAACATGATGGAGGATGGATCTCAAACTTTATCGAAAGAAGAAACTGCTCAACTTTGTTCTCGTCAAGAAAAATTTATTCAAAGCTTAGAGTTTGCTTTAGAGAGAATTGAAAATAAAACATACGGTATCTGTAGAGTTACAGGGAAGTTAATACAGAAAGAACGTTTGAAATTAGTTCCTCATGCTACATTGAGTATTGAAGCGAAAAACATGCAAAAATAATTTGATTTGAAGAAAAATTTATGGATTGTAGGTATTATTGTATTCCTAATTTTGTTTTTAGATCAATTATTAAAGGTTTATATTAAATCTAATTTTATGCCTGGAGAGGTTCGTCCTCTTTTTGGAGATTGGTTAGTCTTGGATTACATCGAAAATCCTGGAATGGCCTTTGGAACTACGTTTGGTTCCAGTAAATGGCATAAATTGGCATTAAGTGTTTTCCGAATATTTGCTATTGGTGGGATCTGTTATTACTGGTTTCAACAAGCTAAAAAAGGAATTAAAAGGGAATTTCTTATTGCTTTGGGAATGATCATAGCTGGAGCTTCTGGAAATTTAATAGATTCTATGTTTTACGATTTCTATTTTGAATTTGACCCATGCATGCCTTACAACCACATGAAAGGTTCTGGAATAGCTGCTACTTGTGATTTCTATGGAGACATCGAAGTAAGACATACTGGATTTTTATATGCCAATGTGGTAGACATGTTCAAATTTGAAGCAATTTGGCCGGATTGGATGCCATGGTTAGGTGGAAGTCAAGTTTTTCCTGCTATATGGAATTTAGCTGATTTTTCAATTTCCTGTGGGATAATTTTAATTTTTATTCGTCAAAAAGCATATTTCCCTAAAGAAAATAAAGAAGTCTAACAAAAAAGGAAGAAATGAGGCTCATTGTAATTTATTGTTTTCTCTTTTCTTATTCCATATTTTCTCAGGTTGAATTTGAAAAAATCAACTTTAATAAAACTTCAAAAAAGCACCAAAAGTATGAGGTAGGCTTTCGGTTAGATGCTCGTACTCAGCAGTCGGTAAGTAACTTTGTTTTTCAGATTGACCATCATAAAGTTAATCCTTTTGATCCCAAACAAATCAGTTTAGAGGCTGTTTTCACTTCTCCAACTGGAAAGAAAGTGAAGCGTTTAGGTTTTTATTACCAGCCTTTCAAAGCGGATCGAAATTTTGATAAATGGAAAACAGTAACGACGACTTTTCCTTGGAGAATTCGTTTTGCGCCTGATGAAATAGGGGAATGGAAATGTGAAGCTTATTATTTATTGAACGCTACCGAAAAATCTGTTCCAATTACTTTTTCATTTGATTGCACACCTTCCTCTAATAAAGGTTATTTAGTCCTGAATTCAACGGATGATAAAAGTACGGATCGTTATTTAAGTTATTCTGAAACGAAAGAACCTTTTTTTTCCATTTCAAATAACATTTCTAGTGGAGGATTTTTATCCTACAAACCATCACAAAATAGCAGACATTTACAAGGGGTTGAAAATTTAATTGAAGCAGGAGGAAATTTCACTCGTTTTGATATGCAACCGCAAGCAGCTCTTCCAGATTGGCCAGTGATTGATAATTATGCATCTAAATTAGATGAAATGTTTGCTTTTGATAAGGTTGTTGAACTGTGTGAAAACAACAATGTTTATTTCATTGTTTTCAGGCATCATGTAGAATTGATGAACAGTCTAACAAATCCAGGTGGCTCTGACTGGAGTGGTGTGAGTTGGTATGACAATCCGTATCGAAAAAAATTAAACTTAGAATCAAAAAAAGATTACTTTTCAGATAGTATTGCCTTAGAATGGCAAAAGAACTCTTTACGTTATGTTTTTTCGAGGTGGGGATATAGTCCAAATTTTAGTTTTTATGGCTATTCCGAAGTAGATAATTGGTATAAAGATGTACTAATCGAAGAACAAAAATTAGATTCTAAATTTTCAGAAAAATCTGCCTTAAGCTTATTCACGAAATGGTTTGAAAGCCAAAAAGAATACATTATAGATAGTTTGAATCATAATATGCTTTTTTCGAATTCTTATAGCGTAGTACCTAAACTTGAAAAAAAGAAACAGTTTAATGGAATGTTCGCAAATTCTGACATTGTTTCTTTACACGATTATGAAACGATAAAAGATGTAAACTATAAGAATCGTTACAATGCATTAACTAAAAACAGTAAGTTGTTTCAAAAACCAGTTTTATTAGAAGAAATGGGAATTTCAGATAATAAGTTAAAAATCTATTGTTGTACAGGAATAGAATACCATAACAGCATTTGGTCAACTGCAATGATGGGAGGAATTGGAACAGGAATGGATTGGTGGTGGGACAGAGGTGTTCAAGATTTTGGTTATCATTTTGACTTGAAACCTTTATCCGAATTTTTTAAAGAGGTACCATTAAATAAATTAGCTTTAACTCCTCAAAAATGGAGCGATGCGAAAACGGATAAACGAACTATCGAAAGTTATGCATTAGTAAGTAAAAATAAAGACACCATTCTAGGATGGGTGCACAATGCTACCTATTATTGGCGAAATTTAGTAGATGAAATGCCTTGTTTACAAGACTTATTAGCTAAAGGAAAACTAACTTCAAAATGTATTGTAGGTGAGGGGCACGACCTAAACGAAGAAGGTTTAGGAGATTATAATTTACCTCGATTTGAAGATGATTTTACATTTTCAGGTGGTGTACAACCAATAATTAGCGATAGGATAGTTGACAACCCAACGTTTAAAGTAAAGCATTTAAAAAAGAGTTTTGGGTTTTCAAAAAATTGGTATGAAGTAACGTTTTATGAGGTCAATGCTAAAAAGTTAGTAGAAGCTAAACAATTTACTCAAACAGTTAGTTCTAACTTCAATGGAAGTATTAAAATTCACGTTCCTAATTTAAATCAAGTTAATCCCGATTATGGGTATAAGGTTAGATGGATTGGGAAAAGGGAAAAATAATTAGGCGATTATTTTTTTAAATCCTTTCCCCAAATTATCAATTACATCACTAATCAACAAGCTTTCTTCGGATTGTGTTTGCAACGTTATGTCTGCTGCTAATCCATGTAAATAAACACCTAGTATTGCAGCATTAAAAGGCGTATAACCTTGAGCTAAAAATGAAGTAATTATTCCAGTTAAAGCGTCTCCAGAACCACCTTTTGCCAAACCACTATTTCCTGTTGTATTATAATAAGTTTCGGTTCCGTTTGTTAGGATTGTTTCATTCCCTTTTAATACGATAATTACATCCAATTTTTTTGCTTTTTCGATAGCTGTTTGAATTCGTTCTTCTCTTGATGAATGTTCTCCAAACAAACGATCAAATTCCTTTGGATGTGGTGTTAATATTGTTTTTGGTGGAAGCTCTGATAACATTTCATCGTTTTTGGAAAGAATTGTTAATCCATCTGCATCAATTACTAAAGGATTTTTACTGGAAGAGATAATCCGTTTTAATATGTTTAAAGAGTCGTTTTCTAATCCAATCGCTGGACCAACACCAATCGCAGAATACAAAGAAAAATCAATTACTTTCTTTTTGTCGATTAGCATTGCTTCTGGAAGTATTGTCTGTAAAATAAAACGTTCTGTAAAAGGAATAGCAACCGTTAATAATCCGCAACCAGATTTTAAACATGCTTTAGAAGCAATAACAGCAGCTCCCATTCTTCCTTCGTTTCCAGAAATTAGTAAGGCATGACCATAAGTACCTTTATGACTTTCAGGTATTCTTTTCTTATAAAAGGACTGAATCAAAGGAAGAGCGATTGACTGCATTACATTTTGATGATTTGGATAATATTTACCGGACAATTCACCTTCGCTAATTCATTATCTTCGTATTCAAAATCATCTACTAAAATACTGTAAAATCCTTTCTTTTCTTTTCCTCCCACTAAGGTACATTTACCGTCTTTTCGCGATATTCGCCAACGATAATCCGCTGCTTCTACACAAGCATTACAGCCAATACATTTTTCGCGTTGTTGAACGATTCGAATCATTTTACTGGCTCAATTAACTTATATAACTTATCCGATGGTCGAATTTTATGTTCAATTGGAATGGAAAAAGTGTCTCCTTTTTTAACTCCATCAGTAGATTGATTATCTAAACGCATTTCAGTTACAACCGTTTCTACATAACCAGTAGTTGGACCTGTTACCATTATTTCATCCCCAACATTTAAATTATGAGCATCCAATTTAAATTCTCCTACTCCAGCTTTATCGTAATAATGAATACCTCTTCCAATATACATTTTTTGTTTTGTTGCTTTCGAACCGTATTCATCCGACCATTCTCCCATTTTTTTCCCAAGGTAATAACCGTCCCAAAATCCACGGTTAAATACAGTTGCTAAACGTTCTTTCCAACCTTCTACTTTTTCAGGAGTATAAGTGCCTTCAGTATGTGCATCAATTGCTTCGTTGTAACAAGAGGTCACCACATGAACGTAATCTGCTGAGCGACCTCTACCTTCTAATTTTAATACCGTTACTCCAGCATCGATGATTTTATCTATGAAATCAATTGTACATAAGTCTTTAGCAGACATGATGTATTCGTTATCAATTTCAAATTCTATTCCTTCGTCTTTATCTGTAACGATGTAATTTCTTCTACAATTTTGAATACAAGCACCTCTATTAGCAGAGGCAAAATGAGAATGTAAACTCAAGTAACATTTTCCGGATACTGCCATGCACAGTGCTCCATGTGCAAAAATCTCTATCTCAATTAATTTTCCTGATGGTCCCGTAATTTCTCGTCTTTTTATTTCACGAGATATTTCAGCGACTTGCTTTAAACTTAACTCACGGGCAAGAACTACAACATCAGCATAATTTGCGTAAAATTCAATCGTATCAATATTAGAGATATTCGCTTGCGTAGAGATGTGAATTTCTACTCCTACTTTCTTAGCGTAATTCATCACCGCATGATCGGCTGCAATAACTGCTGTAATTCCACTTTCTTTTGCAGCATCAATGATTTTTTTCATCAAGTTGATGTCGTGATCATACAAAACGGTATTGATTGTTAAATACGTTTTAACGTTGTTTTCTATACCAATTTGAGCAATTTTCTTTAAATCTTCAATCGTAAAATTATTAGAAGAACGTGAACGCATGTTCAATTGTTCTACTCCAAAGTAAACAGAATTACAACCTGCATTAATAGCAGTTGTTAATGCCTCATAAGATCCAGCTGGAGCCATTAATTCTATTGAACGATTTTTATTCATTTTGAAAGTATTAGAATTTCTAAAAAGTGAACAACAAAATTCTCTTATTTTAGAAAGGTAAACAATGATAATTATCATATTGAAGTCTAATTAAATCTTGTATTTTTGGTCATATTAATCGATATAAAGATGTCATCAGATACTCCTTTTTCAGAATATTGGCTAAATACGCAAAGTATATTTAAATCTTTACCTCAAGAGGGTCTAAATCGGTTAGAAAAAGTCAAAATTTGTAGAGAATATGAGAAAGGAGAATTTATTTTCAAAGAAGCATCTTCCGCTAAAGGGGTATACTACATTGCAACGGGAAAAGTAAAAGTTAGTCAATTAGGAGTAGACGGAAAATATCAAATTCTTCATTTGTCAAAAGATGGTGATGTAATGGGGTATAGAGCGGTATTGAGTGATGATTTATTTTCTTGTTCCGCAATTGCAATGGAGAAGAGTCACATTTGTTTTATCCCTAAAGATACCTTTATTGATTTAGTAGCAAACAATTCCAAATTGGCTTTGAGTATCATTCATTTGTTTTCGGGTGAATTGAAAAAAATCGAGTCTAACTTAACAAAAATTACTCAACGACCAGTAAAAGATAGAGTGGCTCAAGCTTTGATTTCCTTGAAAAATAAATATGGCTTTCAGGAAGATGGGAAAACGATTAATGTCATTATTAAACGCCAAGAAATTGCGAACATGGCAGGCAGTACAAGAGAAACAATTACAAGAGTTTTATACCATTTTAAAGAAATAGGCATCATTAAACTAGAAGGAAAGGCGATTCAAATTATTAACGAGAAAGCTATATTTGATTTAGGAAATTTGTTGGAGTGAGGTATTTAGAATCAAATAAGTCATATACCCTTAGGTTACTTATGCGACACAAAAAAAGCTGCTCCAAAAGAGCAGCTTCTTATTTCGCAATGATTTCTAAAACCTATTTTGTTTTCAAGTAAGTACATTCAGTACTTGTTAAACCTCTACTTAAATCTACATCTGTACCGTCAAATGTTCTGTAGCCAAAGTCATAACCGGCAAGTGTACCAGTTAAAGAAACTATCTTATTTTGGTAGAAAGTAATTAAAGCATATTTCTTTGAAGCATCAAAGTGAGAAGTGTTAGTTTTTAACTCTCCATTTGTCATCTGACCTAATAATGTCATTGCTCCACCTTCTTCCCAAGCAAATACTGTACATTGAGGTAAAATTTTACGGTCTGGAATGTCTGGACAATATGTTTCTAGTTTTACAGTGAAATCTATAGGAGTTATTATTGGGCACCAAGAAGATGGAAAACCCTTCTTCTTCTGGATTAGAATAAGCAAGAGTAGCAGTTACGTTTCCTGATGCTGCACTTGAGTTTATATCCATTAACTTCGTTCCAGCTGGAATAGTAACTGTTGCAGTTGTTCCTGTAGTTGAAGAAGTACTTGGGGATAATGTAAATTCACTATCTGTAACTCCAGAACTTGGAACTGCTGTAATTTCATCTTCAGAAATAGAAAGTCCTGTTGGTGCATCAGAAATATTAATCATTTCTACAACAATGTGTTGGTGACCTTCTTGCAAAATCACAACTTCTTTACTTGCAGTTAAATAACCCGCAGTTTGAGCATGAACAGTGAAGAAAACTTGGTTTGTTCTACTTGGAACAACCCCTTCTTCTGTACCTGATATAGTAGTACTAAAAGAAGGAAAATAACTTCCTGTTGCTCTTAATGTAATCATATCGGATAAAGGGTAAGCAAACTGAAGTCCAAAACCAAAGGACCCTACATGAGCTCCAACATACATTTTAGACTCATAAGATGTCGAGTCTGTTGGAGTATTGTTTAATCCTGCAAATGTTCCTTGAATACTAGTGAAGATTAATGAAATAATGAGCAATGATTTTTTAATGATATCTAACCATTCTTTAAGCTGAATTTTAAAATTTGTTAAAATAAGTTTATTTTCCTTTCCAAGCTTTTAAATATTCTTCATCTCTTCCATAAACATCCTCTAAAAAAATAAGTTGTTTTGTTTGTACTAAAACGGTTTCGTATTCAATATGGATAGGAATTTTAATTTCTAAAGGGATACTGATGTTTTCTTTTCTAGAAAACAAAGTATCCATGTTTAAGGTATCTTCTTCTATGAACTGACGATCCTTAAAGATCATTTTTTGAGCTAAAACTTGAACGGAATCACAACGGATACACCCATGAGATAAAGCTCTTCTTTCTAAGTGAAATAATTTTTTATTTGGGGTGTCGTGTACATAGACCCAATAAGGGTTATAGAAGTAGATCTTTAATAACCCTAAACTATTACTTGGACCAAAATCTTGCCTTAAGTTGAAAGGGAAATTATTGGCTTTAATTTTTTTCCAATTTATACTTGAAACATCTACCTCTTCTTTTCTTTTAAATACTTTGTAGTTGTGCTTTTTCAAGTACGTGGTATCTTTCTTTAAGTGTGGAAGAATTTCTTTTGAAGAGATAGAGTATGGGACATACCAATAAGGATATAAAACAATTTTTTTAACCTCAGATAAAAGTGATGGAGTAGGAGTTTTTGTACTGCCAATGATAACTCTATGTTGACTAATTACGGTGTCCTTGTAAATATAGCGAAGTATATATTCAGGAAGGTTTATTCGAATATATGAGCTATCGTATTTTTCCTTTTGTCTTAACTTATCCAAAGTAATTCCAGCTCTTGCAATTTTATGGATAGTGCTTTCATTCAGCATTCGAGCAGTATTGTATCCAATTTTACCATCTATTTTTAAGTTGTTTTTGTATTGATAAGCTTCTATTGTTTTTCTAAAGTTCAAAGAGTCTATTTTCATGTCTTGAATATAGCCTTTACTAAAAAGTGCTTTTTTTGTCTCCAATAGACTATTAATGGTATCTATTTTCTCTGGTTTAATATCGTAAGCTGTAGTATCTAATGTATATTTTTTGCAATAATTATAAAGTGCAAAAGCAAAGTTTAAATAGTTTGTATCTTCTGGTCCTTCTTTTATAATTTGATGTGCAATTGGTTCATAAGTATTGAAATTTGCCAAGGAATCAATATGAAATAAAGTATCAATGGAGCAAGGTCTTACAAGGTTGGTGTCTTTGATAAAAATCCCTTTTTTTAAATCATTAATCAAGAATGTAAACAAGGCGGTAAGTCTAATTTCGGATTCAATTATGCTGTTCGTATCAATTTTTAGAAAATCATATCTTTTTTCTGGAAGACCAAATTGTGCTTTGTTTTTTAGGATAGACTTTAAATTTGTCGCTTCTTTAGTCCACAAAGTATCTTTTTCTATCCATCTAGGTTGGTATTCTCTTTCTTTATAATAGTCAATAAAATAGGGAATAGCAGTTTTATCAATTCCTATATGAAGTAGATGTGGTTCATCTAAAAACAACTTCATTTTTTGTGGAAAAGTCAACTCTAATTTTTCAATACTTTCAACAGTAGGCTTAACATCTTCTATACAAGCATATAAAAGTGTTATTAATATAAGTAAGAGACCTGACTTTAGCATCAAAGAATTTTGGTTTTCTTATAAGATACTAATTTTTATGAAATTACAAAGGTGAGTACGAGTATTTAAGACAATTTATCGGTCAAAATCCTCATTTCAATAGAGGGAGATATTTTTTCGTACAAGATGTTGTGAACGGCTTCGACAATTGGTAATTCTACTTGAAATTTTTTGTTGATTTCCATCAAGCATTTCGTTGCATAATAACCTTCAGCAATCATATCCATCTCTAGTTGAGCTGTTTTTACAGAATAACCTTTTCCAATCATAAATCCAAAAGTTCTATTTCTAGAAAATTTTGAATATGCGGTTACTAATAAATCTCCCAAATAAGCACTAGATTTAACATCACGGTGAATAGGGCTCACTTCATCAATAAAGTTTTCTATTTCTTGTATTGCATTTGAAATCAATACCGCTTGAAAGTTATCTCCATAACCTAAACCAGCACAAATTCCAGAAGCTAAAGCGTAAATGTTTTTTAACACAGCCGAAAATTCAGTTCCAAATAAATCGTCAGATACGGTGGTTTTTATATATCTACATGCTAATGCTCCAGCCATGTATTCTGCACTCTGTTCTTGTTGGCAAGCAACAGTTAGATAAGATAATCTTTCTAGCGCTACTTCTTCAGCATGACAAGGCCCACATATAATCCCAATTTTATGGTAAGGTGTTCCAAATGTTTTATGGATAAAACGAGCTGGAATTGCGTTATATTCAGGAATAATACCTTTAACAGCCGAAAACACTACTTTATCTTCAAAATATTCTTTTGGGAAATTTTCGAATATCTTCACTAGAAATGCGGAAGGGGATGCAATAATAATGATATCGGCAGGCTCAATGATTTCTTTTAAATCAGAACTAACTTTGATTTTATCAAGGTTAAATTCAACAGACTGAAGGTAGTTTGGGTTATGTTGGTAGTTTAGGATGTGATCGACTGCTTCATCATTTCTCATCCACCAATTCACTTTGGAGATATTATTACAAAGGATTTTAACTAAGGCAGTAGCCCAACTACCTCCTCCGATTACAGCAATATTTTGTTCTCTTTCGTTCATTTATTCTTCAAGCAAATGTAAAGAATTAATTTTAATCACTAGTTATCTTATATAGAAAACTCTTATATCACTTACTTCTAGATACGATATAAACCCCAGCAAAAATTAATAAAGCGTATAAAGATTTCTCTAATGTAATGGTGTTCGTATAATCCGCTGTAAAACCAATTGCGCTAAAAAAAAATGCAAAAAACACAACTAGTACAGGTTGTAAGTAAATATACGAACTTGAAACAGATGCACTTAAGTGTTTTAAGGCATACATCGTTAGAAGGTAAGCTAAAAATGTTACTCCAATAATTACATAGAGTATTTTACCGGTTATTTCCATGGTAAAAGTACTGAAGTCTGTATTAAAAAACTCTGTAAGTGTTGGAGGATAAAGCATTATAAAACATAAACCAAAAGTAAATACGTAGGTAATAACCGTTAATGGCTTGTATTTCGCCATAAGTGGTTTCGCGATTACTAAGTATATTGCATAACTCAAAGCATTTATAAATAAAAATAAGTCTCCTAAAATAGAGTCTCCTTTACCTGTTCCACCAGCAAGTGTAAGTAGTATTGCTCCTATAGAAGCGATGATAATTCCTAAAATTCTGTTTGGAGTGATTTTTTCTTTTAGAATAAAAAAAGAAAGTATGACAACAAGTATCGGGTTTACAGTCATTATTATTCCTGAATTGATAGAGGAGGATAAATTTAGACCATGGAAAAAGAAAAGCTGATTTACTGTAACTCCAAAAACGCCACAAATTGCCAATCGAAGTAAATCCTTTTTCTCTACTTTTTCCCTCACAAAAAACAAGGAGGTTAACCAAAACAAAATAGTTGCTCCAGTAGCTCTAAAAAAGATAAAAACATTTGGAGTAAGGTAAACAGGCATTATCCCTTTTGCAATAATATGGCTCGCACCATAAAAAGTGTTTACCAAAAACAATGCAAGATGTGCCTTTATTTTTTGAGAAATTTGCATCTATAAATGCGCTTACTTTTGAAATGCTTTTACTGCAGCTTCTACCACTTTTTTTGAGTTCCCGATAAAAACTTCCTCATCAACAATCATAAAAGGACGTTTCAAAAAAGTATACTCCTCTAAAATATATTTTCTAAAGTCTTGTTCTGATAGCTTCATTTCATTCAACCCCATCGACCTATATTTCATCGCTCTTTTTGAGAATAAAGCTTCGTATGAACCAACTTTTTCCTTAATCCAATCTAAAGTTTCACCGTCGATGTTTTCTTTTTTAATGTCCTGAAGTTCTACTGATGAGGTAGGGTTTATTTCTTTAATTATTTTCTGACAAGTTGAACATGAACTTAAATGATATATTTTACGCATGATAGTCTTAATTTCCTTGTAAAAACTCTGTATTTCTTTTCTTATCTTCTTCCGAACCAGCGTCTCTACAACTAGTGGAAGTTCGTTTTATTTCAAACAAATAAATGTATTTAATTTTAAATAGAATAGGTCTATAAATAGAAGAGAACCAATCTAAAGATGGTTTAAACCCATTCCATTCTGCCATTCCTAATATTGGAAGTTGAATACCTGGAATCAAATACGCTCCACGTTTAATTTTTATTCCTAGACCAACATCGTAATGTAATTGAGCAACAAAAGCATTGTGTGATTTTTGTTGAACATAAAAGTTATTGTAAGTTTCATTACCAGATAAAACACGGTAATCAAAATTTACCCCTAAACCATTGTCTAAGTAAAATTTCTTTGAAAAATAATAGTTGTTATGAATTGTAAACCTTCCGCTAGCATAGCCGTTATAGAAAGAACCAGAACCAGTAGTACTGTTAATTAATTCACCATTAGGTAGGTAATAATTAACATCTGTAGACTCTCCCCCTCCAAAAAGTTTAAAACCTATTCCCCAATCGTAGTAGCTTATTATTCTTTTACCGAAAAGGTTTAATCTGGGTTCGTTTGTTGGAAAATGAGCCGTTCCGATATCAAAGAAAACGCCAGGAAGTCCATTTGGATCTACTAGGTAATCAATAGGCCTACTATTATTATCCAAATAAACACGGTCGTTATCTTTTGTTCTTAAATAAGTCAAACCACCTTCAATTTGAAGTCCATAATTTTTTAATTCCCTGTTATCAATCTTACCGAATACAGAACCTCTTTTACTTCCGCTTTTAGGAACAAGATTTCTTTGAGCATGAATAGAAATGCTAGCGAGGAATAGAATTACTACAATTAATTGTTTCATTATTTGAAATATTTCAATGTTTTGTAAAGATAATAGAAAGGAACTAAAGTCATTCAGTTCACCTAAGTGTAAATGAAATTGGCATTACATAGATGAAATCTACCTTTTCGCCTTTATACTCTGCTGGTTTCCATTTGGATAGTTTTTCAATAACTTCCCAGGCTTCATAATCCAAATAGGGATGAGAACCTTTTTCGATTGAGTGTGGTCTAACGTTTCCATCTTTATCAATATAAATACGGATAAAAACCCTACCAGCAATTTTTCGTTTTACTGCTTCTTTAGGGTAATGAATTGTATTTGCAATGAATTGGTAAACTTCTTCTTCATTTTCGCTAAAATAAGGTTTTTTAAAATTTCCTAACGAATCTGAAACATACGTTTTTATGTTGTTCCAAATTGGTGAACCTTCAATTGCTTTTATATACCTAACTTTTGAGAAGTCTCTAGCTTGATTTACTTTCCCCAGCTCATTGTAACCTGTCCACACTCTTACTGGAATACCATTTTTGTAAAATTCCCTAGTTAGAAGTTGATTATTTTTTAGGTCCACAAACTCTTGTTTCAAAACACTATCTTTCCCAAGGCTTTCTCGAAGTACAAATTTTGCTTTTTTATATTTAACTTCCTTAAAACGATTTTCATGTTTAAAAAAAGTTTCTTTTATCTTTTTATAGGACGACTCTTGTGAGAACGTAAAAAAAGAAAGAAGAACCGAAAATATGAGAGTTAATAATTTCATAATAATATAAATGATATTGGTAATGTGTACAATGATTTAACAGGCTTATCGTCTATAATAGCCGGATTCCATTTTGGCATGTTTTTTAATACCTTCCAAGCTTCAAAGTCGAGGTATGGGTTAGCACCTTTAATGATATATTGTAAGTCAATTGCACCATTTTTTTCTATAAAAAAACTAATGTAAACTTTTCCTTCTATACCATTTTTGAACACCTCTTTAGGGTATTTAATTCTTTTTGAGAGGTAAGTATTAAAGTCTTCATTTGATCTGTTATAATTTGCTAAAACAATCTTTTTAGTAGAATCATTTTTGAAATTAAGAAATGCTTTTTTTTCTTCTTCTGATATATTTGAAAAATATTTTATGTTGCTGAAATCTCTTAATGTGTAATTCCTTTTTTTACTATCAAAAGACTTCCACACTCCAATAGGTTTATTTTTAGAAAAATATTCTTCTTTAATTATTCTATTCTCTTTTAAATCTTTAACAATTATCGAAGAATCACCATTTTTACATGTGCTTTCAGTTCTACAAAACTTTGCTCTCGCCTTAGAAACTTCTTTTGTACATTTAAAACTTTTATATTGTTTGTAGAATTTACTATTTGATTCTTGACAAATCAAGTAATTTGTATATATCAAGATAAGTCCAAATAGTAATAATTTCATTTATTTGTTTTAAACGTTTAAAATTTTATCTGCTAATACATTACTTAGTTTAAAATAACTTTCTTTTGTCCACCCACCTACATGAGGAGAAAGGATGACGTTTTCAGCAGATAATAAAAATTGAAAAGCTGGCGGAATTTCTTGTTCAAAAAACGATTCAAAACTTGATTTCTCGTATTCTAAGACGTCTAAACCAGCAGCTTTTACTCTTTCATCTTTTAACGCATCAACTAAGGCTTTTGTTTCAATTATTTTTCCTCGTGAAAGATTTAGTATAATTATTGGCTTTAAGAATTGCTTAAAAAAGGCACTGTTCCCCATGAATGTCGTCTCTTCATTTTGAGGAATATGAAAACTAACAACATCTGCTTTTCTAAATACCTCTTCTAGATTCGCTTCTTGGACAAATTCGTTTCCAAAATTCGTTTTGTATTTATCGTAAGCTAAAACCTCTACATCAAACCCCCTTAGTTTTTTAGCAAAAGCCTGACCATTGTTGCCAAAGCCAATGATACCTACCGTTTTTCCATCTAACTCTTCTCCTCGATTACCTTCTCTATCCCATTTTCCAGAACGAACTTCTTTATCTCCTTTATTAAGCTTATTTAGAAGAGAAAGTAACATTCCTAGGGCATGTTCTCCAACAGCATTTCTGTTCCCTTCAGGCGCATTGTATAACTGAATGTTTCTTGAGTTGCAGTAGTTAGCATCAATATTTTCCATTCCAGCACCAGATCGAGCAATAAATTTTATCTGTTTGGCATGTTGTAAAATACCTTCATCTAATTTAAACCTTGCTCTAATAACGATTCCGTCCACATTTACGACTGCTTTTTTAGCTTCTTCTAAAGAAATTTGTGTTGCGTGTATACACGAATGACCAGCTTTAATAAGTCTTTCGGATAAAATAGGGTGAACTTCATCTAAAAAAAGAATTTGCATAGCTTATAAGAAATTAAAGTGTTTAAACTTTACACGTGGTATAAAAGAACACCAACTGTGAAGTAGATAAATAAACCTAATACATCATTTAAAGTCGTAACGAATGGTCCTGTTGCTAATGCAGGATCTATTTTGTATTTGTTTAAAAGCAAAGGAATTAGTGTTCCAAAAATCCCTGCAAATATGATAACGACAAAAAGAGAGGTACTAACAACTAACCCTAAAGTTGTATTGCCAAAGAAGGATGCTATTCCATAGATTATTAATGCAAGAAAAGCCCCGTTAAATAATCCAACAGAAAACTCTTTTCCAATTTTTTTTAAGATATTATCGAATTGATCGTTTCCTTTAGCAAGACTTTGGACAACAATTGCAGAAGATTGAACACCAACATTTCCACCCATTGCTGTGATCAAAGGAATAAATAAAGCAAGAGTTGGAATGTGACTAATTTGATCGGTGAAACCAGCAATAACATTTGCAGCGAATATTCCTCCTATCATTCCGATTAACAACCAAGGCAAACGTGCTCTAGAAATATGCCAAACAGATGAACTTGATTCAATTCTGTCGGATATACCAGACGCCATTTGGAAATCTTTATCGGCTTCTTCTTTGATAATATCGACAACATCATCAAAAGTAATTCTTCCAACTAGTTTGTTTTGATAATCGACCACAGGAATTGCCACCAAGTCGTATTTATCCATTATGTGTGCCACGTCTTCATTAGCATCTGAAGTTTTAACGGATATTACGTTTTTACTGGTGAAAAGTTCTCTAATCTGAGTTTTTAAATTAGCAAACAATAATCTTTTTAGAGAAAGAAGACCTACTAACCTATTTAAATCATCTACAACGTAAATAGAATATACTTTTTCAACATTTTCTGCTTGACGACGAAGTTCAACTAAACATCTACTGACAGGCCAATCCATTTTAGCTTGAATGAACTCTTTTTGCATCAATCCACCAGCTGTGTTTTCATCGTAATTTAGAAGTTCTACAATGTCTTCAGCAGCTTCGTTGTCATCCATTTGTGAAATAACATCATGAATCTCTTTATCGGACAATTCACCTAAAATATCTGCTGCATCATCCGAATCTAGGTTTTCTAACTGGCCAGCTATTTCTTTAGAAGAAAGGGATTTTAAAAACCGATCCCTTACATCTTCGTCTAGTTCCATTAAAACATCCGCCTGGACATCTTCGGTTAACTGGAAATAGACATATTTTGCCTCTTCATAGTTTAACTGATCTAATAAGTCGGCAATATCAGCAAAGTGAAGGTCGTGGATATGTTCAATTATCCAATCGTTATTCTGACTTTCAATAGCTTGTCTTAAGTCCTCAAGAAATTCTTTTGTTAGTTTGAAACGCATTGGAAAAATTTTTTAAACAAAGATAATAAAAACTGTAGTTTCTTATCATTATCTGTCTTTTTAACAGATTCTTAATTGTTATTTATTGTAAGATAAATATTAAAAATTGTTATTATTCAACGATTAACTTCTAAAAAAACCAATAATTCAACGTGTAGAACCATAGAAATGTCTAACTTTGTTAACCATTATTGTGTACAATTAAGATATGGATAAAGTAACATACGTAGGTAATGCAGATGTCACAGCGATTGACCATTTGTATAAGGCATATAAACAAGATCCTGAAAGTGTCGATATAGGCTGGAAGAAATTTTTTGAAGGATTTGACTTTGCTCAAACTAACTACGAAGAAGGTGGTGAAGTTCCAGAAAGTTTTCAAAAAGAATTCAAAGTAATCAATTTAATTACGGGCTATCGTACGAGAGGTCATCTTTTTACAGATACTAACCCTGTTCGTGATAGAAGAAAGTATTCTCCAACTTTAGCATTAGAGAATTTTGGTTTGGACAATAGTGATTTAAACACTGTTTTTCAGGCAGGTAATGAAATAGGAGTTGGAGCTGCTTCTTTGAAAGATATTATTCTTCACTTAGAGGAAACATATTGTAAGTCTATTGGAATTGAGTACATATATATCAGAGAGCCAGAACGTTTAAACTGGTTGATTGAAAAGATTGAACTTAAAAATAGGCCAAAATATGATGCCTCTAGAAAGATTGAGATCTACAAAAAATTAAATCAAGCTACTAATTTTGAATCTTATTTAGGTAAAAAGTTTGTTGGTCAAAAACGATTCTCTATCGAAGGAGGAGAAGCATTAATTCCTGCTTTAGATACTTTAATTAATAAAGGTTCTGACTTAGGGGTTGAATATTTTACAATGGGAATGGCTCATCGTGGTCGTTTAAATACATTGATTAATATTTTTGAAAAACGACCAAGGGATATCTTTTCTGAGTTTGAAGGAAAAGAATTTGATATAGAACATACCTTTGATGGTGATGTGAAATACCATCAAGGCTACACATCTAGTGTAGAATTGAAAAATGGTAAGAAAGTAGGTTTAACGCTTTCTCCAAACCCTTCTCACTTAGAAGCTGTTGATCCTGTTGTTTTAGGTATTTCTCGAGCAAAAATCGACAACATTCTAAAAGACGAAAAGAAAATTTGCCCTGTAATGATTCATGGGGATGCGGCTATAGCTGGTCAAGGTGTCGTTTATGAGGTTGTTCAAATGGCACAGTTAGATGGTTATAGAGCTGGAGGAACAGTTCATATTGTTGTCAATAATCAAGTTGGATTTACAACTAATTATTTAGATGCTCGTTCTTCTACTTATTGTACTGATGTTGCAAAAACTACGCTATGCCCTGTTTTCCACGTAAACGGAGATGATATTGAGGCTGTTGTTCAGACAATGGAAATGGCAATGGAGTACCGTCAGCGTTTTAATGAAGATGTTTTTATAGATTTATTATGCTACCGTAAATATGGTCATAATGAAGGTGATGAACCAAAATTCACTCAACCAAATTTATATAATCTTATAGCAAAACACCCAAACCCTAAAGATATTTACTTTAGCCAGTTAGAGACTGAAGGAATTATAACAAAAGATCAAGCTAAAGAATTAGAGGTACAATTCAATTCTTATTTAGATAAAGAATATGAAATTTCTCGTAAAAATGAAAAAGCATTAGTCTATGACTTTTTAAGCTCAACTTGGAAAGGATTTAGACATGGTACACTTGAAGATTTTGTGAACTCTCCAGATACAGGCGTTTCTAAAAATAAATTATTAGAATTAGGAGATAAATTAGCAACTCTTCCAGAAGGGAAGAAATACTTCCGTAAAATTGCTAAAATCTTTAAAGATCGTATGAATGCGATTAAAGAAGATAGATTGGACTGGGGTTCTGCTGAAATGTTAGCTTATGCTACTCTTTTAGACGAAGGTCACCCAGTACGTATTTCTGGACAAGATGTAGAACGTGGTACTTTTTCTCACCGTCATGCTGTTGTTAAAACAGAAGATACAGAAGAAGAAATTACGACATTAAATCTATTGAACGATAAACAAGCAGAATTTTCTATCTATAATTCTCTTTTATCGGAATATGGTGTTTTAGGATTTGAATATGGGTATTCTTTAGCTACACCAAACGGATTGACTATTTGGGAAGCACAGTTTGGGGACTTTTTTAACGGAGCCCAAATCATGGTTGACCAATTTATAACTTCAGGTGAAGATAAATGGGCTACACAAAGTGGTTTAGTAATGTTGTTACCACACGGTTATGAAGGTCAAGGTGCAGAACATTCAAGTGCGCGTTTGGAGCGTTTCTTGGTTCAATGTGCTGATGAAAACATACAAGTGGTAAACACATCTACTCCTGCTAATCATTTCCATGTACTTAGAAGACAGTTAAAAAGAGAATTTAGAAAACCTTTAGTAGTATTCTCTCCAAAAATGTTATTGCGTCATCCAGATGCAGTTTCTTCTCTTGATGAAATGGCTACAGGGTCTTTCCAAGAAGTGTTAGACGATACAGCAACAAATGTTGCTAATATAGATACAGTTGTTTTCTGTTCTGGAAAGTTTTATTACGAAATGAAAGCGAAAGCGAAAGAAATGAACGTTGAGAACATGGCGTTTGTTCGTGTAGAGCAATTATACCCATTTCCACAAAACCAAATAGATGCAATTTTAGCCAAGTATACTAACGCTAAAAATATATTATGGGCACAAGAAGAGCCAACTAATATGGGAGCATGGACATACTTTGCAATGCAATTAAGACACTTACCAATAGTTGGGATCTGTAGACAAGCTTCTGCAGCTTCTGCCGAAGGTTCTTCACAATTGCATAAGAAACGTTTGAATGTTTTATTTGATGAATTATTCAAATACGCAAAGGTGGAAGTTAAAAATTAGAAACAAGAATTATAAAGATACAAGATATGTCAGTATTAGAAATGAAAGTTCCAAGTCCAGGTGAATCGATTTCAGAAGTTGAAATTGCACAGTGGCTAGTAGCAGATGGTGATTATGTTGAAAAAGATCAATCGATAGCAGAAGTAGATTCTGACAAAGCAACATTAGAACTTCCTGCTGAAGAAAGTGGAATCATTACTTTAAAAGCTGAAGAAGGGGATGCAGTAGCAGTTGGTGCAGTTGTTTGTCATATCGACACTTCTGCAGAAAGACCAGCTGGAAGTGCACCAGCTCCAAAAGAAGAAGCGAAAGAAGAGAAAGCTGCTCCTGCTCCGGTAGCAGAAAAAACAGTTGTTCCTTCTCCAAACCCAGTAAACGAGAAGAGTGCTACTTATGCTAGCGGAACACCTTCTGTTGCTGCAGCTAAAATAATGGCTGAGAATGGGGTTAACCCTAGTAAAGTACCTGCTACAGGTAAAGATGGACGTATCACTAAGCAAGATGTAGTTGCTGCAATGGCTGCTGGTTTTCCTGCAGAATCTGCTCAAGGTTGGGGTGGTACGAGAGAGCAAAATAGAGAGAAAATGTCTATGATGCGTCGTAAGATTGCTGAACGTTTAGTTTCTGTTAAACAAGAAACAGCAATGTTAACTACGTTCAATGAGGTGGATATGAAGCCTATTATGGACTTAAGAAAGAAATATAAAGAAGCGTTTGCCAAGCACCATGAAGTAAATTTAGGTTTCATGTCGTTTTTCACTAAAGCGGTAACAGAGGCATTAAACTTATACCCAGCTGTAAATGGTATGATAGATGGAAAAGAAGTAGTTTTTCACGATTATGCAGATATAGGAGTTGCTGTATCTTCTCCAAAAGGTTTAATGGTTCCTGTTGTTCGAAATGCAGAACAAATGAGTTTAGCTGAAATAGAACGTGAAATTAAGCGTTTAGCAATTAAAGCTAGAGATGGTAAAATTACACCAGATGAAATGACTGGAGGAACGTTTACTATCACTAATGGTGGTGTATTTGGTTCAATGTTATCTACTCCAATCATTAACCCACCACAATCTGCAATTTTAGGAATGCACAACATTGTTGAACGTCCAGTTGCAATTAATGGGAAGGTTGAAATTAGACCAATCATGTATTTAGCACTTTCTTACGACCACCGAATCATCGATGGTAAGGAATCCGTTAGTTTCCTTGTAAAAGTTAAAGAGATGTTAGAAAATCCTGAAAGAATGATATTTGGAAGTAAAGATCCACAAGCAGTTTTATTAGGATTGTAAAAAACAATAAGTTTAGAATTGAAAAGGCAAATCGAAAGGTTTGCCTTTTTTGGTTACTATTTTATTTGAAAGAGGTGTTTTCTGTTTAACTTTTCTTAACAATGATTATACGGTTCTTATTTGAAAAGTCATTAGCCAAATGAAAAATAATCAAACAATGCTAGAGTTAAGTAAAAAGATTTTAAGTAAAGTGAGTTTTGACAGATCACTTTTCAGAAAAGAATTAGCTAAGTCGTTAAATTGGATTCACTCAAAAGAAAAAACAATGTTTCAGATTTGGGTACTTTCAAAGTTTGGTAAAAAGTATAAAAAATATATTTTAGAAATTTATAACGACAAAGTTCTTAGTTAAATTTTATCGAATAAATTATAAAGCCGACTCATTTTTCATCTTTTCAGCATTTTCCGCCATTTTCAATGAATCAATCATGTCTTGAATGTCTCCATTCATAAATGCAGCTAGATTATAAATTGTTTTACCAATTCTATGGTCTGTAATTCTTCCTTGAGGATAGTTATACGTTCTAATTTTAGCAGATCTATCTCCAGTAGAAACTAATGTTTTACGGTGTGCTGCTCTTTCTTCATGAATACGATCTAATTCAGCTTGGTATAATCTAGAACGTAATACTGAAATCGCTTGGGCTAAATTCTTATGTTGAGAACGTCCATCTTGACATTCAACAACAACTCCTGTTGGTATGTGTGTTAAACGAATTGCTGATTCTGTTTTATTTACATGCTGACCACCAGCTCCAGACGCTCTAAAAGTATCTTTACGTACATCACCCATATTCAATTCAAAATCTACTTCTTCTGCTTCAGGTAAAACAGCAACAGTAATTGCCGAAGTATGAACTCGACCTTGAGATTCTGTCTCTGGAACACGTTGAACACGGTGAACTCCAGATTCAAATTTTAACATACCAAATATTCCATCTCCTTCAACACTTAATGAGATTTCTTTATAACCTTTAGTAGTTCCTTCTGATGAATTTAAAACTTCTGATTTCCAGCCTTTCTCCTTGAAATACATGGTGTACATTCTGTAGATATCTTCTACAAAAATACAAGCTTCATCTCCACCAGTACCTGCTCTAAATTCCATGATGGCATTTTTATCATCTTCAGGGTCTTTAGGAATCAAAAGAACTTTTATTTCTTCCTCTAATTCAGGTCGCTTAGTTTCAAGTTCATCAATCTCCATTTTAGCCATCTCCCTCATTTCAGGGTCCGTTTCAGAAGCTAATAAGTCTTTTGAACTTTTAAGGTTATCGCAAATGTCTTTATATACTTTATATACTTGAACGATTTCTTCTAAATCACGGTACTCTTTATTTAATTTCACATAACGAGCCATGTCGGAAATAATCTCAGGATCTACAATTAAGTTTCCTACTTCGATAAAACGATAGTTAATTGCTTCCAGTTTTTTTAGTAAATCTTCCATATATAAAATAGATTATAAGATGATAAGAATCAAGATTTTAAGACTTATTTGTCTTTTTTCTTACGTCTTAAGATCTTGTGTCTTTTAGTCTCTTTGTCTAAAGATTAATATTCGAATGTTCCGTATTCTGAATTGATTGTTAATTTTTTCCCATCATGTGCTTCAACTCTTCCAACAATTTGTGCATCAATATTGAAAGATTTAGAAATTTCGATAATAGATGCAGCAACTTCTTCGGGAACGTAAATTTCCATTCTGTGTCCCATGTTGAACACTTTATACATCTCTTTCCATTCTGTTTTAGATTCTTCTTGAATCAATTTGAAAAGAGGAGGGATTGGAAATAAATTATCTTTTATAACATGAACATTTTCTACAAAGTGTAATACTTTTGTTTGTGCTCCACCACTACAGTGAACCATTCCGTCAATATCGTTTCTGTGTTTATCTAGTATTTTCTTGATCACTGGACCATAAGTTCTCGTTGGAGATAAAACAAGTTTACCTGCATTGATAGGAGAACCTTCCACCTCATCAGTTAAGGTTTTAGATCCAGAATAAACCAAATCTTCTGGTACACTTGGGTCAAAACTTTCAGGAAAGTCAGTTGCTAATGCTTTTGAAAACACATCGTGTCGAGCAGAAGTTAAACCATTACTTCCCATTCCGCCGTTGTATTCTTTTTCGTATGTAGCTTGACCAAATGAAGATAAGCCAACGATTACATTTCCACCTTTTATGTTATGATTTGAAATAACGTCCGAACGTTTCATTCGACAAACTACTGTTGAATCGACAATAATTGTACGAACTAAATCACCAACATCTGCAGTTTCACCTCCAGTAGATTGAATTCCAATTCCTTCTTTTCTTAAATCGTTTAGAAGTTCTTCTGTTCCATTAATAATTTCTGAAATAACTTCTCCAGGAACAAGGTTTTTATTTCTTCCAATTGTAGAAGATAAAAGGATATTGTCCGTTGCTCCAACACACAATAAATCATCAATATTCATGATTAATGCATCTTGAGCGATACCTTTCCAAACAGATAAATCACCTGTTTTTTTCCAATACATATAAGCTAAAGAAGATTTTGTACCTGCACCATCTGCATGCATCACAATACAGTGATCTTTGTCACCAGTTAAAGTATCTGGAACAATTTTACAGAAAGCTTGTGGAAACAAACCTTTATCTACATTCTTAATGGCATTATGCACATCTTCTTTTCCGGCAGAAACGCCTCTTAAATTATAACGAGTATCAGACATATCAATATTTCAAAGTGCAAAGATAGTTATTTTTGAATTCTATCGGAGAAATTCCTACCGTTATTACGTATTACCCTTTGAGGTTTTCATTTTTTTCTTCCCACCATTTCTTTGGATTGTTTTCAATATAATTTGAAATGTTTATAAAAGCTCTTTCATCACGAATTACATGATCATAAAATAATCTTTGCCACTCAAATTCAAAGCCCAATCTTCTAGCGTGTTTCGTAACTGCTGCTTTATATGAACCAACTAATGATGAAATTGAATTTTTACCAATATTTTGAAACCTGTTTGGACAGGGTATGCCCTGTCCAAACAGCATGCCCTGTCCCGACGACGACTCATCTTTTTCAATTATTAAAATTCCATGAATATGATCTGGCATCACTACAAATGAACCTAATCGAACATTTTTTGAATGATTTTTTATTTCATGCCAAAATATATCTGCAATTACCCCAATTGAAGATAAATTCATTTTCCCGTCAATCACCTCTCCGAAATATTGTTTTCTATTTTTTGTGCAAAATGTTATAAAATAAGCACCTTCCCATCGGTAATCCCAATTTTGAAGGCGTGTTGATTCGTTACGATAACGATTTTTGAAATAGGTTGCCATTTGTTAAATATTAAGTTACTTAACTAAATATAAACAAAAATTAATTCTTACCCTTGAAATTCAACGTTAAAATCACTGTTCAACAAAAACTTTCCAGATAATTCTTCTCCACTCGCATTTTTCAATCCTTTAATGGCACTCGTTTTTCCCTTCGAAATTAAGTCTCCAAGTTGATTATCTGTCAGTTTCTTACCCATTAATTCAAAAGGAACTTTAAAACCACATGCTTTAAAGTTTGAGCAACCTAAAGCCGCTTTTCCTTTCATTAGTTTAGTTGATTTACATTTAGGACAATCCAACTCTTCTAAAATGACTTTCTGCTTAGGTTTCCGAGGTTTCTTTTCTTTTTTTTCTGAGGTACTTTCTTTAATTTCAGCAACTTGAATTGCTCTATAATTAGTATTAAAGATTACATCCTCTGTCAAGTCCCTTACCATTTGAATTAGCTCTGTCTTAAAAACCTCTAATTCGTATTCTCCTTTTTCAATTAAGCGTAACTTTCTCTCCCAATCTCCAGTCAATTCTGCACTTTTTAAAAGTTCATTTTGAATGGTGTCTATAAGTGCAATACCGGTCGGAGTTGGTGTTAAATTTTTTCGTTTACGTTCAATGTATTTTCTTCTGAAAAGAGTCTCAATTATATTTGCCCGAGTGGATGGTCGTCCAATCCCTTGATCTTTCATCAATTCCCTTAATTCCTCATCTTCCACGTTTTTACCAGCAGTTTCCATCGCTCTAAGTAGGGTTGCTTCTGTATAGGCTTTTGGAGGAGAAGTTTTTCCTTGGTGAATTAACGGTTCATGCGGTCCAGATTCTCCTTTTTCAAAATGAGGCATTACTTTCTCTTCGCTTTCTTTTGAATTTTTAGCGTCCTTTTTATCTTTTTGATCCTCGTAAATTATTCTCCAACCTAAATCTAAAATTTGTTTACCTGTTGCTTTAAACTCAAGTTTATCTACTTTACCTAAAACAGTCGTGTTAGATACTTTACACTCTGGGTAAAACACAGCGATAAAACGCCTAGCAACTAAATCATATACTTGTTGTTCTGCTGGTGAAATTCCAGATGGATTAACTCCTGTAGGAATGATGGCATGGTGATCAGTAACTTTTTTATCATCAAATACTGCTTTCGATTTTGGAATAGGTTTTTCCAATAACGATGCCGTAAAGCGAGAGTAATATTGCATCCCCTTTAAAATAGAAGGAACTTTAGGATGAATGTCTTCAGATAAGTATGTGGTATCTACACGAGGGTAGGTTGTTAATTTTTTCTCGTATAAATTTTGAATCAACTTTAAGGTATCATCTGCTGAGAATCCAAACTTTTTATTTGCTTCTACTTGTAATGCTGTTAAATCAAATAGCCTTGGATTTCCTTCTTTCCCTTCTTTTTGTTCGAAAGAAGTTACCTCAAAAGGATGTTGTTTTAAATATTCTAATCCTTTTTTAGCTTTATCTTCTGAATTTAATCGATCTATTTGACATTGAAATTCTGTTTCTCTATATTTTGTTTTTAGCTCCCAATATTCTTCTACTCTAAACGCTTCAATTTCTTTGTGACGGTTAACCATCATGGCTAGCGTAGGAGTTTGAACCCTTCCTATGGAATAGGTTGATTTTCCTTTTCCAAATTTTACAGTGAACAAACGAGTAGCATTAATTCCTAATAACCAATCTCCAATTGCTCTGGCACTTCCAGCGGCATATAATAGGTCGTATTTGGATGCTTCTTTCAGGTTTTTAAAACCTTCTCGAATAGCTTCCTCGGTTAATGAAGAAATCCATAACCTTTTTACAGGAGCTTTGCATTTTGCTTTCAATAAAACCCACCTTTGGATTAATTCTCCTTCTTGTCCAGCATCCCCGCAATTTATAACTTCTGTACAGTTGGCAAGTAATTTTTCAATTAGAGTAAATTGTTTTCTTACCCCATCGTTTTCAATTACTTTAATTCCAAAATTTTGAGGAATTACGGGCAGTTCTTCCAAACGCCAATACTTCCATTTCATGTCATAATCGTGTGGTTCTTTTAGGGTACAGAAATGACCAAAAGTCCAAGTGACTTGGTAACCATTTCCTTCATAATACCCATCCAATCGTTGTTTAGCGCCTAATACTTCGGCGATATCTTTAGCAACACTTGGTTTTTCCGCAATACAAACAATCATTCTTTCAAAATTCGAATGCTAAAGGTAAGAAACTCGATGCGAAATGCCTTTCTTTAAATAAGGGATAGTTTTAAAAGTTATTAACCTGAGTTATTGATCTTGTTTTTAATGGGGAAAAGCTAAAATTGGAACAGAAGAATGGTAAATCATTTTCTTGGTAACACTTGGTTTTCCAAAAATACGTTCCAGTAAACTCCTATGTTTTGTGGTAAAGCAAACTAGGTTAACGTGTTCTCTTTTGATGAAGTCAGTCATGATATTTTCGGTTTCTTCTCCGTACATTAACTGACTAGAAATATTAACTGAAGGATATTTCTCTTTCATTTCATTTTCAAACTTATTCAATAATTTTTCTTCTTCAGCATAACTTAAATCACCATTAGCAATGTGTAAAATTTTAATATTAGATCTAAAAAGTTCTATCATTTGAATGAGATGCTTGAAGTCCATTGCGCTTCTTCGTTCATAATTGGTAGTAAAAACTACTTTTTCGAAATCGTTAAAAGAGTAATTTTCAGGAATCGCTAGTATTGGTGTTTTAGTATGGTTAATGGCGTTTCCTGTATTACTACCTAAAAATGTTTCTTTTAAACCTGAAGCTCCTTGGGTTCCCATCACAATTAACTTTGCTCTTTTTCGAGATGAAACTTCATCTAATACATCGTTTAATGGACCAATTTCTACGGCTGTTTTACAATCGACTCCTTTTGCTAATACTTCTTTCTGAATTTGTTCTAATTTCTCCTTAGTAACAATTTGAAGTTGTCTAAATTGTTGTAATTCTAACTCTGGTGGTATGGAAGAAGGAGCTATGTCATAATGGTTCGTATGAAGAACAACAATCTTGCTGTCATTTCTTTTTGCAAGTTCTACTGCAAAAGTCAATGCATTATTCGCATTTTTAGAAAAGTCTGTAGGTAGAATTATTGTGTTCATATTTTTTCATTTTGATTTATTCAAATTTAGGTTCTTTCTTTTTTTGAAGTTATGATATCCCTCAAGTTTTGATTTGATTTGACTCAGTATAGAGACGTAAATATTATTGAATATCCTGAGCATAAAAAAAAATTGATTCTAAGCTATCCAAATTATTTCTACATGAAACATTAAGTAATTAAGGATGCAGCATGTGAAAAGGTATTTTATTTGATTAAGAAAATTAAGTCCGTTCAACTTAATATTTCTTAATCCCTTAATGGTAAAAACTTTTGTTTGTAAATGTTTGCTTGATAATTAAATACCATAACATCAAAATAAAAGCGTAAAGAGAGGTAAATATTTTAATTCTCTCAAATTTCCTACTTTTGTCCAAACAATAGAAATGCCCTTTTTGAACTTAAAATCTTTTTCCCAAAAATTAGAACGGTTTCCATTAGGAGCTTATCTTTTAAAGTGGGGTATAATATCAATTCTTGTAAGTGCTTTAATAGGAACTGGTTCTGCTTTATTTTTAACGGGGTTACATTGGGCTACAGATACTAGAGAATTAAATTCTTGGTTGATTTATTTATTGCCTATTGCTGGTTTAACTATTGGCTATTTTTATCATCAATATGGCGTTTCGGTTGTAGGAGGAAATAATTTATTGATAGACGAAGTAAAGAAACCAACTAAACGAATTCCATTTAGAATGGCGCCTATGGTTGTTCTTGGAACAATTATGACACACCTTTTTGGTGGTTCAGCTGGTAGAGAGGGAACAGCCGTTCAGATGGGGGGAGCAATATCCGATCAATTTACAGCTATTGTTGGTTTAACAGATTACGAACGAAAAATTATCATAGCTATTGGAATAAGTGGAGGTTTTGCTGCTGTTTTTGGAACTCCTTTGGCTGGTTTTATTTTTGCATTTGAAGTTTTACTCTTGGGAAAGAAAAGGTTTCTTGCTATTATTCCATGCATTGTTACCGCTTTTTTATCCGACTACTTTTGTACCATTTGGGGTGTTGGACATACCCAATATACAATATTTGAAGTGCCAAATATAACTTTAACTAATACCTTGTGGGCTACTCTTGTAGGAATTATTTCAGGAATTGTAGCGATGACTTTTTCAAGGTCAACTCATTTCTTTTCGACATCTTTTAAGAGATATATTAAATATGCTCCTTTTCGTCCTTTTATTGGAGGAATTGTAGTTGCACTTGCGGTGATATTGATAGGAACAACAAAATACATTGGTTTAGGTATTCCTTCAATAGTAGCATCTTTTGAAGAGCAAATGTTACCTTACGATTTCATTTTAAAACTAATATTTACAGCGTTTACTTTAGGCGCAGGATTTAAAGGTGGAGAAGTAACCCCTCTATTCTTTATTGGGGCAACTCTTGGAAATGTTTTAATTTGGTTTGTTCCTTTGCCTTTGAGTTTATTAGCAGGAATGGGATTTTTAGCAGTTTTCGCAGGAGCAGCAAATGCCCCAATTGCTTGTATTTTGATGGGATATGAATTGTTTGGTATGGAAAGTTCTATCTATATTTCAATTGCTTGTATAGCAGCTTATTATTTCTCAGGGATGAAAGGGATTTATAGTTCACAATCGTTTCATTATGGAAAAACCTATCTCTATAAAAAACTACTTAGAAGTGATTCTTAATAACAACTTTCAAGCAAAAATCAATAATACTTTTTCTTAAACCAAAATGCCAGTTTTACCAATAAAATTAAAGCAGGAACTTCTATTAACGGACCAATAACTCCTGCAAATGCCTCTCCACTATTAATTCCAAAAACACCAATGGCAACGGCAATTGCTAACTCAAAATTATTTCCTGTTGCTGTGAAAGACAAGGCAATATTAGTATCGTATTTAGCTTTTAATTTTTTAGAAGCGTAAAAGGTTAACACAAACATTGAAGTGAAATAGATAATTAAAGGGATAGAAATACGAACCACATCAAAAGGTATTTCAACGATTAATGCCCCTTTAAGACTAAACATAAAAACGATCGTAAACAATAAAGCAATTAACGTCATTGGAGAGATAAATGGAATAAATTTTTGCTCATACCATTCTTCCCCTTTTAGTCGAATAAAGATCATTCTACTGAAAAAACCTAACAAGAACGGAACTCCAAGAAACAAGAATACTGTTTTAGCAATCTGTACCATTTCAATCTCAATAACCAAACTTTTCATTCCAAAAATGGTCGGAAAAAAAGTTAAATAGAAATAAGCATATCCAGCGTAAAAAAAGACCTGTAATAAACTATTTACACCTATTAGTCCAGCTATGTACTCTCTGTTTCCTCCAGCTAGTTCGTTCCAAACAATTACCATTGCAATGCAAGGAGCTATTCCAATTAATATCAATCCTGTTCGGTATTCTGGAAAGTCACTTAAAAATAAGTTCGCTAAAACAAACATGAAAAAAGGTGCCAAAATCCAAGTGATACTTAGGGACAAAAGCACCAATTTGTAGTTTTTGAAAACTGCAGGTATCTTTTTATAATTAACCTTGGCTAAAGGAGGATACATCATGATGATTAACCCAATAGCAAGTGGGATATTTGTTGTTCCATGAGACAATTCTTCCATAGATTGCGACAAATTTGGTTGAAGGTATCCAATGAATACTCCAATCAACATGGCAATAAAAATCCAAAGGGTTAAAAATCGATCTAAAAATCCTAATTTTTTCATGAACTATTTACTATAATTATCGAATCCTCTTTTGTTTGAATACAAATGCACCCGCAAAAACCTTTCTGTATATGCTTTTATCTGATCCCTGACCTCTCTAAATTCACTCAAGATTTCTTCTTCAGTTCCTACTGACTTAGAAGGGTCTGGAAAATTATAGTGAAAACGCAAAGCTTTTGAAGGAAAATAAGGACAATTTTCTTCGGCATTATTACAAACGGTTAAAATTAAATCAAAATCGACATCTAAATATTCATTAACATTATTAGACGTCTGATTTGAAATATCAATGCCATCTTCAGCCATTATTTTAATCGCCGTGGGGTTTACGCCATGTGTTTCAATACCAGCGCTGTAAATGTTTGCTTTGTGCTCGGCGAAATGTTTTAAATAACCTTCCGCCATCTGACTTCTACAACTATTTCCAGTACATAATACTAGGATATCTTTAACTGCTTTAAACATTTTTTAGATTTTAAATTAGCAACATCCTCCCCCTGGAGTACATTCATTCTTTGGTAGCTTTTCTTCAGGAATACCACATTTATCTTTCGCCAAACAATTGGTGAATTTTGGAGTTAATAAGAATTGATTGTTTTCAAATGCTAATCCGTATTTCCCGATTGTATTACTTTGGTATTCCACTTCAATTTCTAAATCACCAATCCCTAAAACTTTCTCGGAAAGCTGAATAATGTCCATGCATTTTTTAGGCGCTAATCGATGATCCACATCGTTTGCTTCCCATAATTGAAAATTTACTACTTTTTCAAGTCGCTCTACTCCACCACAGTCGATGAAGTGTTTTGATACCTCTCCAATTTCTGTCAAGTGAAAATGAGACGGAACTGTTTTTCCATCAGGCAATACAAACGTTAACGCTTCAACAGATGACAAGGCATTTTTAAATTCAGATAATAACATAGTTTTTATATTTTAGTTAACAACAATTTTGATTTGGGTTTTCTTCAAGTTCAATCAATTGATTAAAAAACTGACGAAAAGCTTCTTGGAAGCTATTCCATTTTTCAGCATTAATGCAATAACACATACTTGTTCCGGTAATAGTTCCTTTTATCAGTTCCGTATTTTTTAACTCTTTTAAATGCTGTGAAATGGTAGCTTGAGCTAGTCCTATTTCAGTAACTAAATCCCCACAAATACATTGCTTAGATTTAATTAAAGCATCCAAAATTGCAATTCTTGCAGGATGAGCTAACACTTTAGCGATAGTCGCCAGTTCATTTTGCTTTTCAGAGAATATTTCCGTTTTCGTCAACCCCATAATTAAATTATTTATTGCAATATTACGATTAATGTAGTTTTAAAACTAATTATTCTGTAAATAAATTGTTGTGAATATAGATTTTGATTGGGGCTTTAATTAAAAGAACCACAGCAGTATAACTGACTATGAAACAGGGGTGAACTTCATTATTTATTATCTCGAATCCTAATCAACTCTTGGATATCTAATAAATCTTTTGGTCTTGCTGATTTAGTTTTACTAGTTACTAAGTCATCAAAATTTAAAACACGCCAACGAACAACCGAACTTCCATCAATGTCTACTTTTTCTGCTGCATCAAAAGCTGCGTCAAAAGATTTATTGATTGAAAAACACGTAATTAATTCGATGTTTAAACTAGTAGGTGTAAATTTTAATGAAATATTCTGTTCTGCTAATTTCACACTTTCAGGAAAATCTTCTAAAGTATCCCCCATATCGACTAATACTTTACGTAAATTTTCTAAATTTTCAGGTAAAATATCTATCCAAAAATCAACATCAGAAGAATGTCTTTGATACCCGTGGAAATTAACAGCTCCACCTCCAACCATAACCATTCTAACATTATATTTTGTACACAATGTCAAAAATTGAATGATTTCATTGTCCCAATTCTCTATCATTTGATTTATAGATTTCGATAATAAAATTAGAGTTGTTTTTTTGGGGGGAAGCAGTTGGAAATAAATTTATTTGTTGACTCAATTGAAAAAAACGCAAAACCCTTTCTGTTGGAGTTAAAGCCAAAAACTCTAACTCTTGTAAACGATTGCTTTCTTCTTTTGATGTAAACTTTATTTCCATAGTAAAGAATTTAGAATTTTAAAAAAGAGGAGTTATTTACTCCTCTTCTGTATTAAATTCTTTTATCAATTCGTATGCGCGATCAACATCTTTATTTACAACTTTTAACAAGGCTGGGTTCATTCCACCAGCTGTTAATTGAAAAGGCGCTATAGTTGACATGTTGCTGTTCTCCATATAAACTTGTAAACCACCTTCTTCTAAGAACGATTTTAAAAGAGCAGCCATTAAATGGTCTCCTTCGTAAACTATAACAAATGTATTGTCTGACATATAATTTTAGTTTAAGCCAATACCTTTTCTCTAATTGCTTTGATTCCTGGAAGTTCAATCCCTTCTAGGTATTCTAACATTGCTCCTCCACCTGTTGAAACATAACTTACTTTATCCGCTAAGTTAAACAAGTTGATTGCTGCAACTGAATCTCCACCTCCAATTAATGAAAAAGCTCCTTTTTCAGTAGCGGTAACAATTGCATCTGCAACGTGTTTAGTTCCTGCTTGGAAATTAGACATTTCGAAAACACCCATTGGACCATTCCAAAGAATTAGCTTAGAGTTTTCGATGATATCAGTACAAGCTTCTGCAGTTTCTGGTCCTACATCTAATCCCATCCATCCAGCTGGAATTTCGTTGATGTTAACGATTTTAGTATTTGCTTCGTTTGAAAAACCATCTGCTATTTTTGCATCTGTTGGAATGTATAAGTTCACTCCTTTTGCTTTTGCCTTTTCAATAATTTCTAGTGCCATCGGTAAATAATCGTCTTCAATTAAAGAACTACCAACTTCTCCACCAACAGCCTTAACGAAAGTAAAAGCCATTCCACCACCAACAATTAGGTTATCTACCTTTTCAATTAAACGTTCGATTATTGTAATCTTTGAAGAAACTTTTGCCCCTCCAACAATCGCAGTTAATGGCTTTTCAGTACTGTTTAGTACTTTATCAACGCTTACAATTTCCCCTTCTAATAAGAAACCAAACATTTTGTCATTAGGAAAGAATTTTGCGATTATAGCTGTACTAGCATGTGCTCTATGAGCAGTTCCAAATGCATCGTTTAAGTAAACATCTCCATGTTTTGCTAAATTTTCAGCAAAACTTTCTGTACCTGTAGTTTCTTGCTTGTAAAAACGTAAATTTTCTAATAATAATATTTCACCAGCAGGAAGGTTAGCGCTCATTTCAAAAGCTTTTTCACCAACACAGTCTTCTGCAAAACCAACAGGCTGACCAACAAGTTCAGCTATTCTTTTAACAATATGCTTTAAAGAAAATTTATCTTCAAACCCCTCTTTTGGTCTACCTAGGTGAGACATTAAAACTACACTTCCTCCATTTTTAAGCACGTGCTTAATTGTAGGAATCGCTGCTCTGATACGTGTATCATCAGTTACTTCAAGTGTTTCTTTATCTAAAGGAACATTAAAATCAACTCTAATTAATGCTCTTTTACCATCAAAATTGTAGGAATGAATATCTGCCATCTTATTATAAATTTGTAACAACAAAAATAGTGATTTAAAATGCATTCTCACAAAAGATTACCTCTATTAAGTAACTTTTAATCATATAACTTTACTGATAGTTATTTATTATTGAGGTAAATGTCAATCCCTAAACGAACTTTAATTAATTGAAGTTGTTTTGTATCGATAACTAACAAAAAAATAACAATTTGTGTGAAAACAAAAAAATAACGTTATTTTTTTTAAAAACCAACAGTCAATAACTACATTTGTTTAAGACATAAAATATAAATTATGGAAATTACACCAGAGATAGAACAGCGTTTAGAATTACTTGAAAAGAAGTATAGCGCATTAGGTCAAGATCTACTTTCCTACTTAGACGGTTTATTGTATGCAGATACAGTAAAATATTGGGATTATGTAGAAGTAGATACTTTGTTGAGCCTTCAAAAGCCAAGAACAAACTTTCCTGATGAGGTTATTTTTATTATGTACCACCAAATTACGGAATTGTATTTCAAACTTTCATTAAGAGAATTTGAACAAATAGGTAATGCCGAAAAGTTAACGGCAAAGTTTTTTGTAGATAGGGTAACACGTATAAATCGTTATTTCGAAGCCTTAACTACAAGTTTTGACATCATGATTGATGGCATGGAGAGAGAGCAATTCTTGAAATTTAGAATGTCGTTACTTCCTGCAAGTGGTTTCCAATCTGCTCAATATAGAAAAATTGAAATCTGTTCTACTGATTTTAAAAACTTAGTAGATAAAGATGTTAGAGATAAGATTTCTGAAGAGGATTCAATAGCAGATTTGTTTGAACATATTTACTGGAAAGAAGGAGCTACAGAATTAGCAACAGGTAAAAAAACATTGACTTTAATTCAGTTTGAAGAAAGGTATAAAGATGAGTTTATTGCTTTAGGAGAAGAATATAAAAGTTTAAACTTATGGCAATCGTATCTTCGTTTAACACCTGAAGAACAAGCATTACCAGAAGTGAAGAATGCTTTAAAACAAAACGATGTAAATGTAAATATCAATTGGCCTTTGTCTCACTATAAATCAGCTGTAAGGTATTTACATAAAGCTCCTGCTGATATTGCAGCAACAGGTGGAACAAATTGGCAAAAATATTTACCTCCGAGATTCCAAAAAAGAATCTTTTATCCAGAGCTTTGGTCAGAACAAGAAGTAGAAGAGTGGGGTAAAGCATGGGTGGATAATATTTTAACCTGAGTTCGTCTATTCTTTTGCCGTCAGATTTAAATTAATAAAAAGTTATTTTAGGCACATTTTCAAGGGTTTATGCTCATAAATCCTGAAATGTAACGACAAATAACTTTGTTAATTTCAAAGCAAAAAACATATTTCACTTATAATAAGTGATCTATTTCATTAAAATTATTCAGAATAAATTATTATTCCTCATAATTTTATTACATATCTCATTCATTATAAGCGATCTGACAATAAAATAATAGTCGAAATCAGGTTTTTAGGAAAATAAAATAGGAAAATAAAACAATACAAGAGGAGCAGAAATGTTCCTCTTTTTGTTTTAATAATTATCTCCCTATCAAAAACTTTGGTAGATTACTGTAAACAGGTAAGTTTACTCAACTATTCTTCCATTTTTTTAGGTGAATTTTCTACTCCCTTCTGCAATCCTAAACCTACAAAAAATGCCACAATGCTAACTCCTAATTGTGTTTCGATTGTATCTTCAACCAGAAATGTCACCAATATGACGGAGAATACGACAACATGGAGGAAGCGATTAGGTCTGAAATTTTGTTTAAGGTAGAACAAAATAAATCCCATAAACATCACTAACCCAATCACTCCAAAAGTTACAAAAACAGTAAGGTACATGTTATGAGATCTTAATCTATTGGATTGAATTAATATTGAGTTACTTTGATCATATTGTTGATTAAAAGCACTCTGAACATCACCTGTACCAACTCCAAACAACCAGTTTTCTTTTATTATTTTTATTGCTGTTTTCCAGTATTCAAAACGTTGTAGTAAGGAATGTCCATTTGGATTATCGTTATTGTTTAATTGAAAACGAATGGAATAAAATCGTGCAAAAATCCCATGTTTTAATTCATTTATACTCGCTATTCCTTTTTCAATATTTTTAACATCGTAATTCGTTAACTTGTTAATACCTTCTGCATCTTTTGAATAATTTTTTGAGGTCAAATAACGAATTATAGTAAATCTTATGTATTGTCCTTTTAAATCTTTTTTATCATAATTTATTGAGGAAATCTTATTCCATTCTCTTCTAAGTTCTGTTTCACAAATGGATACATATACAGGTTGATTATTCTCTATCCTGGGATTTAGTAAATCGTTAGTGTAAAAGTTTCCTTCAGCTGTTTTAATAGGTAAGCTTTTAATATCAATATTGGTTGATTTTTCGGGTAGTATAAAATTAATTAGAGATACTGATACAATCATTAAGGTTCCAATAAATGCAAAAGCTAAAACTTTCTTTTTTAAGAATAACCATTTTAAAATGTAGAAAGTATACACTACTATTAGGGCTATTGCTCCCGAGATCACTTGACTATAATAGGTATAAATAGAAAACCAAATAATGGCTAAGAGATAAATGAAATTATAAGGCGACTTATTTTTTATTAAATATAAAGAACTTGCAACACCTAAAGCGATCAAAATTCCATATCTAATGTGTGATCCAAAAAGAGACATTCCCCTTATGTCGGAATAAATATTATTTCCAATCCAGTGGTAATAGTTTAAAAAGTTTAGTATGGAGGTAAAGGTTAATGTTACAATAAGAAGCTTTAAAGCTAATTGTATGTGTTTTGTCTGAATTGGTCTAGCCACTAATGCTAATGGTACTCCTAAAAGTGGCAGTTTAATTTTAATATCTTTTGCTGCATATTCAAAATCAGTAGTCCAAATTAATCCCAAGATATGTAGAAGGAAAAATGCTAACAGCCAAAGGAAAGCTTTGTTGTTTTTAAGGTTTTGATAGTAAGTTGAAAAATCTCTTTCTAGAAGAAGGTTAAAAACACCGAGCATTGCTCCAACGGACATCATGATTTTATTCAATGGCATACCAACAGCCAATAATAAAACACTTGTTAAAGTGATGTAATAATGAATAGAAGAAGAGAACCTAAATTTCATCAAACTAATTTCTATTCTAGTATAACTACTTTTTTAGAATAGAATTGTATTCGTCTTTATTTTTTAATATTTCTACTCCTTTTTCAAATACTTTATCGGAGTTAAAAGAATTTATAGCTCTTCCTTTTTGGAAGTAGTAACGAGAAACGATTTCGTTTTCTAAAAAGGATTTAATTTCCTTTTCAAACTTATCTAAATCCCTCTCTTTTGAAGGAACTACTTTTGCTAATAAGGCTTCGTATTCTTCTTTTGAATTTTCATAAAAACCTTCTTCTTCTGCAGTTTTTTTTATTTTTTTTAGCATCTCTTCTGAAGCTGTTGAATAAGAGAAGTCTTGGTCTAGTACATATTTTTTAAATTCAGCATATTGCTTTTCAGATAGATGAAAATCTTTAGCATCTGAAATACGTTCATTTTCAACATGAAATTTTGTAGCATAGTGAAAAATAATATTACTCCTAAATAACATTGCTGTAAGTCTACTATATTCTTCTGGCTCTATTTTTACATCTGGTTCAATTCCCCTTCCATCAATTACATCTCTTCCATTTTTAGTTTTAAACACTTTCAATAATGAATCTGAGATTTCTTTTGGTTTTTCACCTTCTAAATGGTCATAGTATTCTAAGCGTTGAACACACCTTCCTGAAGGAGTATAATATTTCGCAATGGTTAATTTCATTTTAGAGCCATATTTTAAATCGTATGTTCTTTGAACTAATCCTTTACCGTAAGACGTTTGTCCAACCACAACCGCTCTATCTAAATCTTGTAAACTACCAGAAACAATTTCACTTGCAGAAGCAGAACCACCATCTATCAATACAGTTAATGGAATTTCCAAATCAGTTGGCTCTTCTAAAGTTGTATAAACTCTATTTTCTTCTTTTACTCTTCCTTTTGTATTTACAACAACTTGTCCTTTTGGAACAAACATGTTAACGATTTTAACCGCTTCAATCAATAGTCCACCACCGTTTCCTCTCAAGTCAAAAATCAATTCTTTCATCCCTTCTTCTTTTAATTCAAGGAATGCTTTTTTAACATCTGCTCCGGCTGTTTGAGTAAAGCTATTAAGTTTAATGTATCCTATTGAATTATCGATCATACCTGAATAAGGTACATCTGGTAATTTTATTTCATCTCTTGTAACGGAAATCTTTTTTTCTCCTGCTCCTACACGATCAACAAGTATTTCAATAGTTGTTCCTTTTGGACCTTTTAAACTACTTGAAACATCACTAGAAGGTAAATTAACCATACTTTTCCCGTCAATCTCTAAAATTTTGTCTCCTGCTTTTAGTCCAGCATTATATGCAGGACTTCCTTCATAAGGTTCTGCGATATATACATGGTCATTAATGGTTCGAATGATTGCGCCAATTCCACCATATTGACCAGTTGTCATCATTTTATAGTCTTCCATATTAGCTTCGTGGTAGTAAACTGTATATGGGTCTAATTCTTTTAGCATAGCATCAATAGCGACTTTGGATAAATGACCAAATTGAGGTTCATCTACAAAGTATTTTTCCAAATGTTGATTGATGAGGTCCGTAATCTCCATGTTTTTGATTTGCTCAAAACCACTTGATTGCCCCCAACCAATATGAGAAAAGACAATTAAAATTAAAATGGAAATATATTTTCTAATTGGCAACATTGGATATTTCATTTTGATCAATTTTTTGAATGACTAAATTAAAGAGTTGTTCCGTTTTTTTCATCAATACGTGTAAAGGGATTTCTTCTTTATTGGTATAAACTAAAAAAAGGATGATATTTTTATTTTTTGGAAGCAAATACGATTCTAGAATATTTTTATTTTTTCTAACGGCTTCTCGCATCAAGCGTTTAATACGGTTTCTATCGTGGGCTTTTCTGTATATTCGTTTAGGAGCTGAAATAACTATTTGGAATGGTTTACTTAAGGTTTCTTCTTCTACTTCTTGAAAATGAACAATGAGTGGAAATTTTTTTACAGACTTACCTGTTTTGAAAAGACTTTCAATCTTTTTTTGACTACATAATTTATACTCTTTTCCAAACGTCTGGTCCATTTAACAAATATAGGGAATTTTAAGATTCAGTTTTTGAATTGATCATTAACTCTTTTCAAGTATTGATTGAGCAACTTTATAGCCACTCGAGACGCAAGCTTGGATTAGGTATCCTCCAGTTGGAGCGTCCCAATCTAGCATTTCTCCACATATATAGACTCCCGTCTTATTTTTCAATTCAAAATTTGAGTTGACTTCTGCCATAGAAACTCCTCCAACACTTGAAATCACTTCATCAATTGGTCGTAGAGAGTTCGGATAAACCTGAAAGTATTTTATAGAATTAGCTAAATCATTTAATGAAAGAAATTCTTCTTTTGAAAGAAATAGTTTAAGAAATTGAATCGTTCCTTTACTTAATTTGAGTTTCCTTAATCCTTCTGTGAAATTTTTACTTTTTGAAAGAGAAGTTTTTATCTCTTCCATTGTTTTTGTTGGTTTTAAGTCAATTTTTAGCTTTCCTGTTGGGTTATTTCGAAAATTTCGATTCATGTAATAAATTGGTGTTCCTTCTAATCCATAGCTCGAAATAACGATGTCTCCTTCTTTTTTCTCCTCTCCAAAGGAAACGACCACATTTTTAATCGTTTGACCTTCTACATCTTTGAATTTTTCCCAATGATTGATTTCAAACCCAGAATTAGATGCTATTAAAGGCTTACACTCAATTTTCTTATTATTAAATAGCTCAATCCATTCAGCTGTTGAACCAGTCATTTTCCAAGAACCACCTCCTAGACCAATAATAACCTTATCAAATTCTAGTTTTTTAGTATCCTCTTGGTGTTTTATAGTAATTGAATTGAAATCAAAATCTACTAATGAATGTTCATAATGAAATGATGCCTTGTAATATTTTAAATAGTTCAACCAGTTATAAAGTACTGTAATTGGTTTTATTCCTTTTTCTGGAAAAATCTTACCTGAACTTCCTATATAAGTTGGAACTTTTATTTCTTTTTCTAAAAACATTCTCCAATCATTATTATCAAATTCTTGAACAGCTTTTTGAATGAGTTCTTTGTCGTATTTGTTAATGAAAGATTTTACCTCCTCAGAATGAGTTAAGTTGAATCCCCCATTTCCAGCGACAAGAAATTTTCTCCCAGCAGCCTTTTTATGATCAAAAAAATGCACTTCATGACCAGCTTTTGCTAGTTGACTTCCTGCCATTAAACCAGATGGTCCCATTCCTACAATTCCAATTTTCATCACCAATGAATAGCCAATTTACCAATGGTATTTCCGCTTTCTAATAAGGCGTGTGCTTTTGCTAATTCCGAGGCATTAAATTCACCCCCAATTTGTGGTTCAATGACTTTTTCTCGATATAAAGAAATAACAGCATTCAAACATTCTTGAATTACTTCAGGTTTTTCATCAGCAATTTTAAGCATGTTGATACCTAAAACAGATTTGGACTGCATCATTAAACCAATCGGAATCATTAGTCCCATTTTTCGAACAAAATTCAAAGAGGATAAAATTCCCCATTTTCCTTTTGACAAAGCAGAACCACCAAAAAGGAACATTTTCCCTCCTGGATTTAATATTTTCATGTCATTTTTAAATGTTTCACCACCCACTGGATTATAAATAACATCTAATTTTTTTCCATTTAAATACTTTTCAACTTCAGAAATATAATCGCTTTGGTTGTAGTTTATGATACAATCAGCTCCTAATTTCTTTACTAACTCACGTTTACTTTCGTTACCAATTTTAGCAATTACAGTAGCTCCTGCTTTTTTTGCAAGTTGAATAAGAATTGAACCAACTCCTCCAGCTGCTGCATGAATTAATACATTTTCATTTTTATAAATAGGAGCAACATAGTTTGCCATATAATAAGCAGTCACTGATTGTGTGCATAAAGAAAGTGTTACTGCAGCATCCAAATCATCTATTGCCACAATTGCAGAGGCTTTTGTATTAACCTTTTTAGCGTATCCCCCAAAACGAGTAAAAGCTACAACACGCTTTCCTATCCAAGTTGAATCAACTTCTTTTCCAACTTCTGTTACTATTCCAACTACCTCATAACCAATCACACAAGGCATAGGAGGGGCTTCCTTATACAAGCCATTTCTAGCCATAACATCAGCATAATTTAACCCAAAAGAAGTAACTTCTATTAATACTTCATCTGATTTTGGAGCTTCAATAGAAATGGTGGATAATGAAAAAGCTTTCTCAGGGTTCCCTTTTTCTTTAAGTAAAAAAGCTTCCGTATTATTTTTTTGCATTCTTTCCTTCAATTACTATAACAATCTCTCCTTTTGGTGGATGCTTTTCGTAGTGATTTTTGACTTCTTCAGCAGTTCCTCGTTGAAACTCTTCGTACATTTTAGATATTTCTCTAGCTACACAAACCTTTCTATCAGCGCCCATAAACTCTACAATTTGAGAAAGGCACTTAACCAATCGATGAGGTGATTCATAGAGAACAACTGTTCTTTCCTCTTCTGCAATTGTGAGTAGTTTTGTTTGTCGTCCTTTTTTATGCGGCAAAAATCCTTCGAAAACAAATCGATCACAGGGGAAACCACTTGCTACTAAAGCAGGAATAAACGCTGTAGGTCCAGGTAAACATTCTAGTGGAATATCTTGATTAACACATTCTCTTGTAAGTAAAAATCCAGGATCAGATATACCGGGCGTTCCTGCATCAGAAACTAAAACAGCTAGTTCACAACTTTTGATTTTATCAATTGTTGACTCAAGTGTTTTGTGTTCATTATGCGAATGAAAAGGCAAGACATGTTGACTAATTTCAAAATGAGAAAGAAGTTTTCTAGTAACACGAGTATCCTCAGCAAAAATAATATCTGCTTCTTTTAAAATCCGAAGTGAGCGTAATGTGATATCTTCTAAATTTCCGATAGGAGTAGGAACCAAACAAAGCTTTGCCATAAATTTTCTCTTTAAAAGTAAAGGTAATCAGAAAATTTCAACCTGTGATTTTAACCTTTATTGATAAAGTATATAAATTGTCAAATACCTTAATAATTTACCTAATACAGTTAAAATTGCTACTTTTAAAAAAGGACTTCTAAAATAACCTAGAGCAACCAGTAATGGGTCGCCAATGAAAGGTACCCATGAAATAAATGCTAACCAATATCCATATTTTTGAACTCTAATAGAATGCTTATCAATTTTTTCTTGATTCATTCCAATCCGTTTAAGCCAATTTAACTTGCCGAGTCTTCCGATTCCATAATTAGTGAAGCCTCCTAAAGAATTACCTATTGTTGCTATTACCACACACACTATGGGGTCATATCCATTTGCAAACATAAGGTAGAGGAAGAACTCCGAAGACAATGGGAGAACTGTCGCAGAGAGAAAAGTTATAATAAATAAACCAAAAAAGCCTAGTGAAATAAAGTCCATAAAAAAAGGGCCTTGCAAAAGCAAGACCCTTCAAAAGTAATTAAATCAATTTATTTTTTGATTAATTTTTTAGTTACTTGAGCTTCATCAGTAGCGATAGTTACATAGTAAACTCCACTGTTAAAAGCTGTAGCATTAATATTTAAAGTATGTTTACCTTCAGATTTGTTAGACTCATTTTCAGAATAAACAATCTTTCCAGTAATATCCATTACTTTAACAGATACTTTAGAAGCATTTGCTAAATTGTAAGTTACAGAAGTTTCACCTGTTGTAGGATTAGGGAAGATGTTACTAACGTTAATAGTAGAACTATTTTCCTCTAAACTCGCAATTGAACCTCTATCTGTCAAATCCATATCAACAATACCTTGATCTCCTAGCCAGTACCACGTGAATGCACCAGAAGTTGCACCTTCTCTAATGTTTAATCGAGAAGAGTAATCTGCATCACCAATTACTTTACCAAATGCAATTGAATCTGTTCCTCCTGCATGGTATATACCTGCTAGGTAATATTTGTTTGGAGATAAAGAAACAGGACCAGTTAAATCATTAGCATCGTTAAAGTTTAGGTACAAGCTTTTTGTACTGTAATCAGTAGTTGGAAGAGAAGTATCAGCAATAGTAAATTCTCTTGGCTCTTGGATATCAGTATATGTTATTGCATCTGAACCAAAAGTAACTTCATAAGTATTTACTACTACTGTAGTATTTGGAGTAGTACTGTAGTAAGGGGTTTTCACTAATAAAATTTCAACACCATGTAGATTTACTTCTTCTGTACCAGGAATATATGTAGTATTTCCATAAGTAAAAGGAACCTTACTATTTTGGAAATATCCTTCATTACCTGTAGTTATGCCTGCTTGGAAGTTAGTTTGACCTAAATATCCATCTGTAATATTGAATGTTCTATACAAAGTATCGTTAGAAGCATTGGCATCACCAGGTACTACCAAGTTTGCTTCAACTCTGTATGAACCTATTTCTAATGCAGATAAATCAATTCCTGTATAGAAATATAAGGTATCATTTATCCATAAGTCGTTAGAAGGATCTTGTGCTAAAACACCTCCAGAAATTGAATTAATTAATGTACTATCTGCATCATATAACCTTACTTCACAAGATGTATTTGAAGGGATTGTCGCTCCTCCATAATTTGTAACGATTGCAGATAAATTTAAAGTATCAGCTAGAGATTGAGGAATATTTGTTTGCTCATATCCTACGTTAAATATATCTTCAACATACAGTTTTGTTAACTCAACATCAACACTAACAACCTCTTTAATTGCAATGTCATCTATTTGCCAAAAATATGTATCTAGACCAGCCCAATTAAACCTCATTTTGAAATTTGATTTATTAGTAGCAGTATCTAAAAATCCAGAAAGGTTTAATGTGTAATCCACTGTACCAGAGTTAGTATTTACTGCAACACCATTCATTACATCAACTTCAACAGATGATACGAAATCATCAGTAGAAACCTCTAGTCTTAATTTGTTTTGACTTGAACAACAAACTCTAAATTTATGAAAGAATGTTAATTCAGCTGCAGTAATTCCAGTTAAATTAATTACTGGAGATTCAAATGATGCACTTAAATCTGTATAAGGAGGGTTGATTGTATTGTATTCATCAGCAATAAAATCCGCGAATCCATTATCAGCAGTAGGTGAAACAATTATATAATTACTTTGATTTGCGGTAGACCCATGATCTGGAGTTGAAATATTCACATCAGTGTAAGTTCCTCCTGGTCCACTTAAGTCATAAATCCATACTGATGCATGATCTCCAGATGCAGTCCAAGATCCTATTCCATTAGCGAAGTCTTCAGACCAAATAGTGTCTCCGACAGCTTTTTGTTTTTTGTGGTTTTTTGTTTTTTGTTTTGAGAAATGGTTTATTTCAGACGGATCTCTTTCACTTTTGTGTCCACTGAAATCAAACTTTTCATTGATTTGCTGAGAATTTGCTGTTAATCCAGCAAATAGTGCAGCTCCTAATAAGTAAACTCTTTTCATAAGTTGTAAAAATTAAATTATATAATACACTTTTAGTAGTAGCTATAGTATATTTTAAATTTAAGATTCACTTTATGATGAATTCTTTATTCCATAAAAAAGGGCCTTGGTATACCAAGACCCTTCAAAAATACGAAATTAAAATTAGTTAAACTATTTTTTAATTAATTTTTTAGTAACGATTTCTTCATCTGTAGCTATCGTAATGTAATATACTCCATTATTGAATTCTGTTGCATCAATATCTAAAGTATGCTTACCAGAAGCTTTTTGTCCTTCAGTAGAAACATATACTTTTTTACCTGTAATATCAACTATGTTTACAGATACTTCTGATGAGTTTTGTAAACTGTAAGATACTGTTGAAACTCCTGATGTAGGATTTGGGTAAATGTTTCCTATTGAGATTGAAGATGTATTTTCGTTAAGACCAAGAGTCTGATCAAATACTAATCTAGATAAGAATTGCTCTCCATTCCAGTACCATGTTCCATCATATAATAACCTTGAACTAAAGTCGTTATCCATCCCTTGAACGCCGTATGCGAAGCTTTGGTCTCCACCTGCATGTTCAATTCCAATAACATACTTTTTGTTTGTTTCTAAGTTGATACTTCCAGTTAAATCTTCTGCTTGGTGAAAGTTTAATACTACTGTGTTTGTATTACCTGAAGCAGGGATCATATCTGAAGTAATTGTAAATAATCTCGCTTGATCAACCTCTACATAAACAGCTCCAGTTTGAACTTCATAAACTTTTACTAATACTTCCGTATTTGGTGTGATAGTATAAGTATTATTTTGTCCTAAAACGATTTCTAAACCATCAATATTAACTTCTGCTAAATCGTTGATTGGAGGAAAAAAGTACTCATTTCCAACTAAGAATCTATCTTGAGGGTTTGAAGGGTTATATCCAATACTAGTAATACCAGTCATGTTAATGTCGTAGTTCTCTTGACCTAAAAAGTTATCGTTAATTATAAATGTTCTAGAGATTGTATCGTTATCAGTATTTTCATCCCCTGATGCAAGATCAGCTAAAATTCTGTATGTACCAGGCGTTAAATCACCTAAAAAGATTTCAGTGTCAAATGTAATAGTGTCTCCTAAAAATGGTAATTTGTTAACAGATCCTGAAACTGCACCACCTGTTACTCCTGATATAATTGCTGTGTTTTGCTCGTTATAAATTGTTAATGTCAATGTAGAGTTTGCAGGTACACTATTTGAACCATTATTTTTAACAATAGCTTGAACTGATAATGTATCAGCTAAAAATGTAGGAATTGAAGTATACTCTTTTAAATTTGTATAAATAGTATTATCATCTCCTAAAATTTTATTCAATTGAAGGTTTGTGATCTCAGTATCGTTAGCTAAACTTTCTACGATAGCAATATCATCAATTTGCCAGAAATATCTTCTTGCATTTTTCCATACAAATCTAAATTGGAAATTCGTAAGGTTAGTTGCTGTTGTTAAATATTCAGAAAGATTAATAGAAGTTGTAATTGTTCCTGAATCATCATTTCCATTGATTCCATCTACTGCAACATCAAATTCAGTAACATTTGTAAAGTTATCTGTAGTAACTTCTACGATTGGATAAAAATCAGAGTTGCAGCAGTGTCTGTATCTGTTTTGGAAAGTTAATAAAACTCCTGTTTGACCCGATAAGTCAATTACTGGTGAGTGTAAGTTACCAGTTAAATCTGGAGGAGTTGTTGCTGGTGTTCCTGAAGCAAAATCAGAGTCAAATATTATAAATCCATTTGCTGCAGTTGTAGAACCAATAATTTCATCAATTGGATCTGAATAAGAACCGTTTGGTCCATCTGTATCAGCAAGCCAATAGTTACCATCTACACCTGATGTAGTCCAAGGAGAATACATTCCTACTGCTCCTAATCCAGATGCAAAATCAGTTGAGTAAATAGTATCACCAGCTGCTTTTTCAAATGATTTTTTTGTTTTTTTAGTAGAGCTAACTTGAAGAGTTTGTTTCTTCTCTTTTAAGCTCTCTGTGTTAAAATCATGTATGCTTTTCACCTCTTGAGCAAATGCAAGAGATCCAAAAGCAATACTTGAAACTAATAAGTAGACTTTTTTCATAATTGTAGTTTATAAATGTTATACTACAAATATATAAAGTTATTGTTAACATTAAAACAACTATTTTATTAAAGTTGTATTTTATTGAGTGAACGGTTTATTGATCTTTTAAAAATGGAAATGATTTTCTGGTTTGTATTAACTCATTGCTAGACAGATTATAAGTCTTTACCTCTTCTTTGTTAGATGTTAAATTTTGAACATCACCTAAAGCATTTGTTAGTAGTGAATCACCACTGTACTCTAGATTATTGGCATCTTTTCCTATTCTATTCACTCCTATTACATAGCTTTGATTTTCAATGGCTCTTGCTCTCAAAAGTGTTTCCCAATGTAAGCTTCTTTTGGCTGGCCAATTTGCTACAAATAACAGTAAATCGTAAATTGGATTTTCTGTGTTTCCGTCTATTTTGTTTCGATTGATTTCGGGAAATCGAACATCATAACAAATTTGTAACTGAATTTTCCAGCCATTTAACTCAACAATTGTGTTTTTTGTTCCTTTTGTATAAACTTTGTCTTCTCCTGCTAATCCAAAACTTCTTCGTTTGTCGTAGGTTTCTATTTCTCCATTTGGGTAAACAAATACTCCTCGATTATAATAATTATTGTTTTCTGAAATAATTAACGATGTATAAAAAGCCGCATCTAATTCTTTGGCTTTTGCTTTTAACCATGTTAGACCTTCAGAATCTTCCATTGTTTCGGCTAGTTCTTCAGCATTCATTGAAAATCCTGAATGAAACATTTCAGGTAAAACAATCAAATCGGTCTCTTCTAGGTTAACTAATAATTTATCGTAGTTATCTAAATTGGCTTGTTTGTCTTCCCAAATTTGATTTGCTTGTACTAGGGTAACTTTTAAATCTTGCATATTAATTGAGCTGCTTTCGTTAAGGTTTCAGTGTCTTTCGCGAAACAAAAACGAATCAATTTATCGTCTTTTCCTGATGCGTTAAAAACCGACATCGGAATTGTCGCTATACCAAATTCTGTAACCATTCTTTTAGTGAAATCAACATCGTTTTCAGTCGAAATATTCGAATAATTTGCCACCTGAAAATAGGTTCCTTCGCTTGGTAATAATTCAAAACGACTCTCTTTAATCAGGTTTCTAAACAAGTCCCTTTTGTCTTGGTAAAATTTCCCTAAAGCATTTACGTCTACAAGATCTAAGTATTTCGAAAGCGCTACTTGAGATACACTATTGACACTAAAAACTAAAAATTGATGTACTTTATGAATTTCAATCATCAAATGTTTAGGCGCAACTAAGTAACCAATTTTCCATCCTGTTATGTGAAATGTTTTTCCGAAAGAAGAGACAATAACCGACTTATTTCGCAATTTTTCACGTGTATTTACTGAAATATGCTTTTCTTCAAAGGTAATGTATTCGTAAACCTCATCAGAAAGCAACGTAACATTTGGGTGTTTATCTAAGATATTTTCTAACTGTTCAAAGTCTTTTAGGTCCAAAATTCGACCTGAAGGATTGTGCGGATTATTCACAATGATCATTGCTGTTTTATCCGAAAAAGCATTTTCTATCACATCCCAATTTGGTGTAAAATCATCGTTCAAATCGATACGGATAGGTTTTCCTCCAGCTAAAATTACGGCTGGTTCATAGCAATCATAACTTGGATCGAGAATGATAACTTCTTGTCCTTTATTTACCAAAGCTTGAATGGTCGTATATATTCCTTGTGTTGCTCCAGCAGTTATTAAAATTTCTTGTGTTGCTTCTAAATTTCTACCGTAAGATGATTCAATTGTTCTACCAATTTTTTCCATTAAAGGAGGGTAACCAGTCATTGGGAAATATTGATGAATGGCGTCTGATGCTATTTCAGAAACTATATCTGTCAACCTGTTATCTACAGGAAAATTTGGGAACCCTTGCGAAAGGTTAATCGCATTGTGTTCTGTTGCCAATTTCGACATTACTGTAAAAATCGTCGTTCCAACATTAGGGAGTTTTGATTGGATATTCATGATATAACACGTTTTATGTGGTTGTCTCCAAAAGCATACGGAATGTAAGCCAACGATGGTATTTCTTTTGTGATGATAATAGGTGTTTTCTTACCTAAACTAATTGTACCGTGTGTTTCTGAAAGTCCCATTGCGTAAGCTGAATTAATCGTTAAAGCATTAACTGCTTCTTCTGGTGTCATTTTCATTTTCACACAAGCCAAAGAAAACACAAACTGTAAATTTCCGCTCGGAGTACTTCCAGGATTAAAATCACTTGCCAAAGCAACAGGTAAACCAGCTTCTATCATTTTTCGAGCATTTCCAAATGGAATACTTAAAAAATGTGAACAACTCGGTAAAATTGTTGGCATTGTTTTACTTCCTTTCAATGCTTCAATATCTTCATCCGTAATTTCTTCTAAATGATCAACGGATAAAGCTCCCATATCTACCGCTTTTTTTATTCCGCCTAAAGCAGAAAATTGGTTGACGTGTACTTTAGGTATTAAATTATATTTCGCTCCTGCTTCTAAAATTTCAGCCATTTCTTCAACTGAGAAATAATTACGTTCGCAAAAAGCATCTATGTAATCTGCTAGTCCTTCCTCGCCTATTTTAGGTAACATTTCATTGATAATCAAATCGATGTAACCTCTATGGTTTTCTTTGAACTCCTTTGGAAATGCGTGCGCTCCTAAAAAAGTAGCTTTAATTGCAATTCCTGCAGATTCTTTCAAACGCTTAATCACACGCAACATTTTCAATTCAGCATCAACCGTTAAACCGTAGCCTGATTTTATTTCTAGAGCTCCAGTTCCGTATGACTTTAATAATTCTACTCGTTTTAAAGCTTTTTCATACAATTCATCTTCCGACATATCTTGCAAACGAGCAGCTGAATTTAAAATTCCACCACCTCTTAATGCAATTTCTTCATAAGACAAACCGTGAATAC
>Ga0228634_1000058_pt1 | contig 98277 bp, 121 predicted proteins | sample 42DmetaG_FD_190063 | JGI IMG/M metagenome (GOLD analysis project Ga0228634, IMG submission 190063) | Seawater microbial communities from Monterey Bay, California, United States - 42D | ecosystem: Environmental > Aquatic > Marine > Coastal | place: USA: California | collected 2016-09-27 | reverse complement strand
TATTATATGGGGGTAAAAACATTTTAAATATATTTAATAGGTCTTTTTAAAAAAAATTTTTTGGGAAATTTTTGGCTTATTTTTTAAGGAGTGTTAACATATTTATTAGTATGAGAGAAGTTATAAAAAGATTACTAAGGGAGAGTTTAGATAATTTAGGTTATAGGGCTGGTGATTTAAATATTAAGGCTGAACCAAAGTCTAATATGGCACACAGTAATAGACATACTGGACATTTCGGTACTGGGTTTTATTTTTTCGGTAATAGGAATTCAGCTGAAGACTATGCTAAAAAAACTGGAGATAGAGATGTTAACGTTATAGATGTAAGTGGGTATAATTTAGCTAAGGGTACTAATAAGTTGCATGATATGTTAAAGGGAGTAAATGATAGTTATTTTTCTAATGACGATAGGAGTTTACAATTTAATATAGAGAGGTTATTAAAAGACTATGGTAAATTAAAACCCCGTAGGAGTGAATTTGGTCATATAAGAAAGTCTAGTGATTATAACAATCTCAGTGGTGATGAGATGAGTAGATATGATGATGAAATGGATTATAACTTACGTGTTGATTCTGAAAATAATAAAATGATAGATAAGGTTATTGAATTAATGCATGCGAATAATGATGATTCACCTTCAACCGTATTAATGAAATACATGGGGTTTGACGGAGTTGATTCTAGGTCTACTAAATTAGATAATGCTACATACGGTAGCGTACTATATGATATTTATTAAGGTAATGGATAAAAAAAAAGGACCTCTTATTTGAGGCCCCTAATTTTATTGTTTTATAGTTTAAGTTTTTTCTTAACTCTTTCTTTTAGGTCTTGTTTGGCTTCCAGTTCATCGAACTCTTTTCCAAAACCTGTAAGGTCAGCAATATCTTCTGGACTAAGATGAGTACCATGAGTATGTGTACCTTCGTTAATTGATTTAATTTGTTTATTAACTTCATCAACCAAGTGGTTAACCACCTTAGATACAGTATTAAATACTTGTACCATATTTTCTTTATTACCTCCCCACATAACAGTATAGTTAAGTGAAGTAGTCTTTACATCAAAACCGAAAGCGTACATAAACATCCATGCTGAAAGTTCAGCTTGTTGTTCAATTGTTTGCATACTTAGTTCAAGCTTACCACCGATATGGTATTTACCAGCTGAACCACCCTTTTGTTTTAAGTAAGACTGGTGAAGTAATTCGTGAGTAATTTCATGGGCAAGTGTTTTTGTAAGTCCCACATCATTACCTTCATTCTTTAGTATTTGAATCTTACCTGACATACTAACGCCTCTTGCACCACCTAGGTCATCAACTAGTTCGATGTTTAAGTCATTAGCTTCAGCGTAATTAATAAGTCCAGTATATACAGGTTTTACTTCATCAGAAATCATTTCTTCTTCAAACCACTTAACACTCTTTTTAGCATCAGCTGCTTTTTTAACATAGTCTTCAGTACCCTCAATTTGTTTAGTATCGGCAGTAGCGTAAACTGGTACTAATTTAAATCTAGATGCGTAAACGGTATCTCTTGTTAGTTCTTTAAGCTTGATACCTTCAGCTGGTGTTAATTTATCACCAGGTTTTTTACCTATTTGTTTATAAAACTTTGCTTTAAGTTCTCCTTTCTTTTTATCTGATTGTTTAAACTTAGAACCTTGTGGTGCCCAAACCATTAGAGGTTTTGCATTAGGGTTAACTTCTCTGTTATAGTATTTAAACCAGTTAGTTTTAGAGTTAACCATACCAGCGTTTCTATTTTGGATAAATATTAGTATTGCGTTACCCATTGAGAATCTTTGTCCTTGAGCTGCTTTAATATCTATAACCTTTTTCATTACGTCTTTAAATTCTTCATCTTCACCTATATTAAGAAGCATTTCTTTAAAGTCTTGTAATTTTTTCTTTACATCATTTTCTTCTTCTTTGGTGATTCCCACTTCTTCTTGTGAAGAAGGAGATTCTTCTGAGATTGCGGCAATAATTTCATCTATTTCTTGAATAAAGTCTTTATGTTTCTCTCTTATCTCAGCGATTGCTGGTTTTATCTTATTATCGATGATTGTTTGTTCATCTTCTTTATTTGCCCACCAGAACCAGGCCTTTCCGAATTTGTCCCAGTTTGCACCATATTTTTTGAATATGTCCTTATATGGGAATGAGTCACCATCTATCTTAATGATTTTGGTTTTATTTTTACCTACGGTTGCTCTTTTAAGTTGTATTTTTCCTTCTAGTAAATTCATAACACTAAATGTTTTTAATAATAAATATTATTAATGCGGTATAAGTGATTAAAATGTGTTAAAAAAATCGCTTTGGCGGCCTTCGGCCTTTTCCTAACTCCCCCAGCCCCCTCTGAGGTTTTTCTTTAGTCTATTGGTTCAAGTAACATTGTATCTCTAGCGTAGGGTTTTACTAGGTCGCCATTTGGTAATTCAAATATAAACTTGCCAGTTCTATCAAACCAAGTCTTACTTATGTTGGATTCTGAATTGGATTTACCACGGAATACAACTGGTGTATTCATTAATGGTTTATGCTTATGTGTTTCAAAGTTATAATCATACCAGGCACCATGTAGGTAGTATGTTTCACCAATGACACACTTATTTACTCGTATTTCTTTCATTACTTTTTTATTATTCTATTATGGGTTGGATTAGGTCTTCTGGTGTTAGTACTATTTGGTCTAGGATTGGCATATTAGTTATTTCCCAGAATCCACTTACTTCATGAACTATGTTAGCGTATAATGGTTTATTAGACATTAGTATTCCGTTTGAATTTACCTTTAGTGTTGATTTTATGTTATCCATATTAGACATATTTGGTTAAATATAGTAAAAAATCTTTATAAAACACAAAAAAAACTAGATTTTATTTATCTTTGTTATATATTTATTAATAAATAGTTTTTATTTCCATGAATTTTAATGTTACCATACGACTTGGGGCTATTGTGTTAGCGATGTTGCAACCGATAATCATATTATTGGTTTGTGGTGAAATAATTTCATTTTCGTCTTCATGGAACACGGTTTTACAACCATTATACATAATGACTAATGCTATCACCAGTTATTTCTTATTTAGTGTAAATAAATGGAAGATACCAGCATTATTATTATTAACCTTAACAGCATTTTCTATTGATTTTTCACCTATTTTCCATGATGTTGTTGCGACATTATTTTTTGTTTCATGCATACCTGGTTTATATGCGATAAATAGACTTAGACACTACATGTGGTTTTACTTAAGTAGTATACCCATGTTATTGTTATCTGGGTTATTCTGGTTTGAAACAATTGCTGTGTGGGTATTATGTTTTTATCATTTAAATCTTATGTGGGAGACCATTAAGGTAAAATCCTAATATTTATAATAAAAAAAAATAGGGGGTTATTTTGAGTGAGAGAGAGAAACTAGGTTATGATAGGTGGAAAGGTACTTCATTAAATTTATTTACAAGACAACAGTATAAATGTTCTAAGTGTATCCATAAGGATTGGTGGAACTATAGTCATATGCAATGGAGAGGTAGAATGATTAAGAAGCCATGGGCTTCATTACCATGGTTTAGGACTACTAGACCCACACATTGTGGGAATTGTGGTAAGGAATTAGATTTTGCATATGGTAGCGGTATAGATAGTTGGAAGGATTCTTACTTACCCTATTGGAGAGGGTTATTTATAATCTTGTTTATCGTATTTGGTGGTGGGTGGTATTTGGCTCATTTCCATAACATTCAGATTTTTGAGGAATTAGCTAGATATTTATTTCCAGGAATGCAAATTAATTGATTATGCAAGAGTACGTAAGAAAAAACCTTATTCATATATTAACATTAATCTTTTTAGCTGGTATGGCTTATGCTGAGTTTAAGATAATGCAGATGGAGATTAATACAATAGAAGACAGGTTGGATAAGAAAATTAAGATTATTAATGATTTAGAGGACAGAATAATTGAATTAGAAAAATGTAATTGAGTATGTTAAGTATTTTATTTTTAGCCCTTGCTGGGATGTGTAATGCTATAATGGATAAGATTAATTTCCATTGGGATGATTCCATATTTAAGGGTAGTAAATTAGAGTGGTGGGCTAACCCAGATGTTAGTTACAAGAATAAGTGGAAGAATAACAGTAACAGTTCTGGTGGTGAGAAGTTTCCAGGGTCGTCTACCGTATTTGTTTGGGTTACAGACTTGTGGCATTTTGCACAGTCGTTTATGATTACATTTTTTGTATTTGGCGCTTTATTTTATGGTGATGGTATAGTAACCATTTTTGGTTCGAATTGGATTAATATGGTTTGTGACTTAATAATACTTAAGGGTGTATTTTCATTAAGTTTCGAATTGTTTTGGTCGGTAATATTGAAGAAATAATTAATTATTTGGCATCCTTATGCATAATTCATAAAGAGATATTGGTCCCACTATCTCATTTGAATCTGGTAAATTTGTATAATAGTTTTTATTATCTTTATCGTATGATAAGGATTGGTTTGGGTATATACTTTTAAATGTGTTTTCAGCATTTATTTTCATTTCTTCTGTAATCTCTATTGTTTTAAACATGCGTGTTAAATTTACTTAAAAAAATCACTTTTTTGGCCTTCGGCCTTTTCCTAACTCCCCCAGCCCCCTCTTAGGTTTTTCAGGTCAGTAGTTCGTCTACGTCTACGTTATATTTTTCTAGTAAACCATAGATTTCTTGATACATTAATTCCATACCATCGTGAGCATCCATGGTTTCATTTCTGTCTTCTGCTAATTCGATTATATGTTCCACCTTTTTTTTTGTGTTGTATAGTAGGTCGAATAATACGAATGCCATGTCATCTGATTTAACACATCTCATGTGGGATGCGTTGTCTTCTTGATTGTTTAGATTGAATTTAAGTATTGCTTCCATAATTTACAATTTAATAATTAATATTCCGTTATTTAATGGTGATGATTGTGATGTTAGTCCATAGTCATTTAAAACATCACCAACCACCTTTTTCATGTTACTACTATTGTCTGTGACTATTCTAACTTCGTTAGTACCTTTCATCATGTGTTCACCTAGAAATTTATCTAGTTTGGTTTGGACATCTTTATGTCTAATATTGTGTAGGTCTATTTCCATTTTATTATTTTTAATCTCTAATTGTTTTTCTGCACTTGGTGTTAGTTTCATATCTTTTGTTAATAACGTATTACCATTAATGTCACTTAATAATGAATATCCCATATTTTATGATTTTAATAATTTTTTATTTTTCTTTTCAGTTTTCTTGATTTGTTTTATGTCCTTAGTAATCTTTTTCTCCCAGATAGTTTCGTGTATATAATATAGTAATAATTTAAACACAGTATCCACTGAACTGATTAGGACACCAACTGCTATATTTCCAGTTAGTAGCCACCCCACAAAGAATGTTATAATAAGACTTATTATTCTTGATGTTACAGCTCTTTTAATTCTTGTGATTACTAAGTATTTTTTTATTTTATATTTTACAGACATTATTTATTTTTTTTTTAATCCTTCTATGAACCCTATAATGAAATTCCAACTAAAACCTATGATTAATGGTGAAAACGCTAATAACATTGGTATGTTTGATGCTACAGTATATTTTAATATTAGTAGTACTAAACATATTGTTATGTCGTATTTAAACTTAAACATAAGTTATTTATTAAGATTTTTAAAAAAGTTATACACCGCAACCACTAATACCACAGACATAAGACCTATAGTACCATATAATGCGTACCCTGGTTGATTTGGCATCATTATTGACAGCCCCACCATTATTATCCAAGTTATAAGAACTGATATCATAACGGTTGGTTCAACTTTATTAACATATACTTCATTTAGTTTCTCCTTTCTTTCGTGTTTAAGGATTCTCTGTAGAGCATCTGTCATATCTACACCATAAGATGGGATTATATTTTCACTACCATCTACCTCTCTAATTGTAAATTGATACTTGTAATACCCAGGATTTGTTTTACTTTTCTCAATCAACTTACCATCTGTTGCTCTTCTTCTGTCTTTCATAACTATTATCTATTTCTAACTGATTTATTTAAGTATTTATCATCTGTTTCTCCTTTGATTTTTAAAAGTGCTTTAGACTTTACGTCAGTATTTGGTTCTATAACCACGCCTTCTTTTGTGACACCCACTTTTGTATTTGTAATACCTTCTTTGATATTAATTGGTATTAGTTTTAAAATATTTTCAATACCCTCAACAGCGGTGTAGAAGTCATCTGTTTCATCAACCACGTTATAAATTTTTTCTGCAAATTTTCTTAATTTATTTTCCATTCTTTTTGTTTTTCCCTACTAATATTTCATTAAGGTTTTTTATTTCTGGGTTACCACCTAGTTCGATAATCCATTTCTTAATAACTTCAGCTTTTTCATAATTCTCTTCAAGTAGGTATAATTTAAGCTTAAGCTTTAAGTATTCTATGTCTGCTTCAGAACCCTTACTCATGTTTATGTTTTTTAAATATTATTCGTAAGTAACTATCCATTTACGTTTTAACTTATATTCACCTCTAAGTGCCCTAGTCACATTAGTTCTATGACAATTAAAGTATCTACCACATTCTGCTTGAGATTCGAATTCTAATACTTCATCACTATTAGTTGAAGTACATATGATTTTACTATATTCTCTTTTTCTAGAAAAGTCTCTATTTAAATCTCTTTCAGCATACCTACGATAATCTTTATTCTCAACTCTAAGTCTTTTCTCTTCACCACTTAAGTAATCATAGTCATCGTTTTGTTCAATAACATATGCTTTAAATATTTTTGGTCCATACTTATTTAAATCAACATATAGGGGTGTTCTACCATTAGTGGCTGATGATTTTTGTTTTGAGTGTAGGGTTAGGTGTTGTACTAACCTCTTTCTAAACTCTCTAGTTGACACACCAACATACTTATCACCAGTAACTTTATTCTCAATACAATAAAGTACGTTCTTTAAATCCAAATCGATTTCATTTGGGATTTCAATCTCTTCTAATGCTTTATTTTTGTTCTTCATATCTAGCAAATATAATAAAATTTTTTAATAATGTCAAATATGATACGAATTTTTACAATTAATTTTTATCGTATGGACTATTTTATGGTATTTAAGGTAAGCACCCCTTTTTAAAAAGTCAAATAAGTGTTGTTTTGTTTCTTCTTGAGAAATACCGTAAAGAAATGAAACATCAAGTACTGTTGATTTAATAACCAATCTTAATTCACCAGTGATTGGGAAGTCTGAATTTATATAATCCTTAATATTTGAGCACATACTACCAAAACTAGTATAATTGGTTAATTTATACATACAATTATACATGGATTCACACAATGTATAAGAAATTAGTTCATTATATTGCTCATTTTGATTCATAAGGAAACAATTAATCACAAATATAGGTATTTTTTTTTATTTTAACTTAAAATTTAAATATTTATTATAAAAAGTTTTATTATGACTAAAATTGAAGATATTGTTTATGACGCAATCGATTTAGGTGTTAGAGAAGAGTTATTTAGTAAGGTGAAAAAGCTTAGGTACACAAATGACATGTTTTATTCATTATATGAACTTTATCAAATGGCTTTTGATTAGATTTTAAAGGAAAATAACAAGAAAAAAAAGTAATTTAAGGTAAATACCCATGGATGAAGAGGAAGAATACGAATTTGGGGACCACAGTATCTGCGAATTTTAACGAAGACATGATTATCTATGATTTAATGGTAAATTTACTTAAAAAATCATACCCAGTAGTTAAAATAAAGGAAAAAAACAGGTTTAAGCGGGGTGTTATCATTGATGGGAAGCAATTTTTGGTCCCAAAAGACAATAATATGGTATTTTTTTCCCTTTTTTCTATATTACACCTACTTTATGGTGTTGAAGAGGGTATAATCACCAAGGTTTTAAAGGATTTTTACAATTTATAGGTAAATTACTACCATTATTTTATTTTAATCATTGTCAATTCATTAAAATACTTACAATTCCAACCATCTATGTTCTCATAAGCCATTTGTACGTAAAAATTAACGATATTTTGCTCATAATCCACTATTAAAGCCTCTACAGGTCTTGCTGAACCACCTATTTGGTTACCACCATTCAAATATGCTAGTGGGTGTTCCACAATTGTCCAATTTGACTTAGTAACATAGAACCCATAGGGTTGTATTGTGTCGTTATTTAGTATAAATTCACCATATCCTGGTACACTAAGTGGTTGATGGAATTCCCATGTGGTTACATTCTGCTCAATGTCTTCGATTTCATAAATTGAGCCAGAATATCTAAGACTGGAAACAGTTCTATTTGCATCAAAATGATTGAAGACTGTTTTTTCATATGTTTCCATGTTCTCAACATACATTTTAGCATCAATAAGAAGCCATTCACCATAGAGTCTAATCTCTTCTTCAACAGTGTCAACAACTTCTTGTTGTGTTTCAATCGGCTCTATAGGTTCCTTTTCACAAGAAACGAATAGTAGCGCAAATACTAATATAAAATAATAAAACTTTTTCATAATATAATATTTAATTCATGTTTGTTTGAATCAAATATATAAAAAAAATTTTAAATAAACAAAATTTAATTAAATTTTATTCCAGTCCTTTCTCCGATTGTGTCAACATAAAGGATATAGTTTTCTAAATTTTCCTCAAGTATTTTCTGATTTGGTAGGTAATATCCTATGGTATCTGAATTAATCCCTTTAAAGATGTACATAACCTTAAAATAAAAATTAGGAACACCAACCCTATTATCACCAATAACTTCAAGAGAGTCATTTAAATCGCCTCCAGTGACAACTATAACACTGTCATTGAATAAAGCTAAGTCTCTTACGTGTGATTCTAACTTTTTCCAGATTCCTCTATTGAATTGTGGTGATTGTGGTGACATGTTTGACATTAAGAATGTTTCATCCATTTGTTCTTGGTCACATGATTCATCTGCTGAAGCTTTTAAGTGACCTCTATCATACCCACTACCCCTATAATCATCAAGTGTTGCTGATTCTGTGGTGATTGAGTTGTCTTCTTTAAAGTTATTTTTTCTTTTAGCTTTAACTTCACACTCTAGGTCTTGAGATGTTATCGTATATTGAACCCAATTTGGTTGTTCATATTTTTCATTATATGAGAATGAGTAACCATTTCTATAGTATATAGTATCACCTATTAGTGATGTAGGATATCTATTAATCTCTGTTGTACCATTATTATTAATCTCTGCATTACCTATGGGCTCAAAGTCAATTTGTTCAAAACTAGTTGTTATATTTAAAGTTAAAAATAATATACTTAAATAAATTTTCATAATAATCTCTTTTTTTCCGCTTCAGTTATTAATTTTTTAGGAATATCAAACTTTTCATTAAGTATACTTAAATCCAATTTCCATTTATATTGTGACCTATCTTTCCAAACCATCATTGAGTCCCCAGCATGTTTAACACAATCCTTATGACTCCAATTATTAACTTCTTCTAGGTGTTTGAATGCTTGGGCTTGTTTACCAATTGCTGATGTTCTACCGAAGTGTTTTACTTGGTGGCATTTAGGACACAAGGAGATAAGTCCCAATAGTTTTTGGGTTCTAGTTTTATCATTGTAGTCCCATATCTCATGACATTCAACGTTATGCCCATAACCTTGATTTTTTCCAGTGTCACCACATATCTCACAAACATTATTAGCGGCTTCGTAAGATTCTTTTCTTAATTTATCCCAATACTTGTTTGGTAGAAGTGTTCTTACGTTTGAGTAAAAACACGTCTTTGGTATTAGTTCGATGTGTAAATCTCCTTTTTTATTTTTCCCACTCATAATCAACATTAAAAACTTTAAATTCTTTTTTATATTGTTTTCTAGGTATTAAATATCCTCTAGTATCAGAATCTAAATCACCAGAGTCTTTAGTTTCTCTAAAATCATTTGTTTTTATTAGGTTTTTCAGTTTGGTAACACTTATTGACCAGTACTCTTTGAAGAATGGGAAATAATATATAAACGTATCAGCTTGTGTTACTGAAATACCAGATGGTTTATTTCTTGATTGGAATTCGATAAATAGGTTTCCACTATCCTTTGCTTCTACCCATATCCTATCAAAAGGTAATTCAAGATATCTACCTGGGGCACACCAAACATCTGTTTTAATTTCTAGTGTAGTTTCTTTACCGCTTGGTAACCTCAGTTTAACATCATATTTATTATCTTTATTATCATTTACTAGTGATAATCCTTTTTTTTCAAATTCATTAATTAAAACTAGTTCGCCTCTTTCACCAACATCGATGTCTTGATTAAAATTGTATTCTGCCATAATATTAATATTTTTATTTCATGCTATCTATTAAATTTTTTATAATTGTATCAAAATGTGCGATATGTTTATAATCACCACCAGATATAGCGTTTTGACTTCTTAAGTCACTAAGAAGTATCATAGGGTTCTTTTTTGTCGGTTTTACTGTTAATTCATTTTTTGATGAGTTGTCACCAGATAACTGATTATATAAGTCTTCAATAGTGGTTGATACTCCACCAGTTCTCTTTCCCTTAAGCTTCATTGATATTTTTTGGTCAGCTGTAAGTGTTACCACTATTTCTTTATCATCTACGATTACAAGGGACTCTCTTGTGATATCTTTTTCTAGTTTTGTTGCCATAGTATCTTATTTAAAACAAAGATAAGTTAATTCTTTCTTATTTGCAAGTATTTATATTAAAAGAATTAATGAAATCTTTCATAAAAAATAAATTAAGAGTTTTACTAGAGGCTGGACCTAGAAGTAGACACACACCTATAAACCCAATGGGTGGTAGGTCTAATGTTAAACCTACTAAGGCTGATTTCTATAGAGTTAGTAATATGGTTGTTGACACTCACAGGAAATGGTTAGGTAATGAATACATGAATAACCCAAATCAAGGTGATGGTCTTTATTTAGTTACGGTTAACTTTAGGGGTAGATTTAATGATATAAGAACCCCTAACGAAAAGGTTGACCCAGCTAGAATAGGTATGCCATGGATGTCTGATGAGGGTATATTTTCAGTGTTTGTTAAGGCTAATTCAAATGTTAGTTATGATGAATTTGACCAAACTGGTAAATCTGAAACTGGTTCACCAGCTGGTGATGCAAAACAAAAAGCATTATTGGTTTTGGGTAGAGAATTAATTGATTACATTAGAAACCAATTAGATATTCACAGAGAAAAATCACCAGAGGAAAAGGCTAAAGAAATGGCAGCATATAAGGATGAGACTCCAGAGGGATTAAGATACAAGTATGGTAAATTGGACAAGGAAAAAGAGTTCGATAAGAATAAGAGTCAGATAACTATGGATTCTGATGAGGCTGAAATTAGGAATCAACTTATGGATGTTGTTAAGGCTAAGGTTGAGGCTAGAAAGAGTGGTGAAAAAGAATTAGCCAAGAAACTAAAAAATATTGAAGCTCAGTTAAGAGCTAAGTTAAAATAATAACATGGATAACGGTAGAATGACAAATAAAGCGTTAATGCATAAATTCATTGAATTTTGTAATACCCATTTGGGTATTGAAAAACCCTGTGTTATTAGATTGACTAAAGACAGGGATGGTAATGGTATTGTAACAACTGCTTATTACGATATTGTTAATTGTGTTATATGTGTTTATATAAAAGATAGAGCTATAATGGATGTTATGCGTTCTGTAGCTCATGAATTGGTTCACCACCACCAAAACGAAAGGGGTGACCTTATAGGGTCGCCAGAAGAGGGTGCTGATGGTTCTCCACTAGAAAATGAGGCTAATGCTAAGGCTGGTGAAATGATAAGAATCTTTGGTAAACAAAACCCATCTATTTACCGAAATAATGAGTGATTTAATACCTAGAAAATGTTAAAGGAAAAAGTTTTTGAGATTGAGATTAATGATAATATTATGGAATCTAAATTAATTAAAGAATTAATAAATAAAAAATTAGAAGACATCTCAAAACTTCAAGCTGAAGTTGATGAATTACAAAGCAAATGTAAACACAATAAGGTAATTGTTAAAAACGTTAGTGATAGCGTTTTTAGTCTAAGGCTTGTTTGCGAAACATGTTCAAAGGTTATTGGTTACCCATCATCAAATGACCTAAAAGAGGCTGGATACTAATTATTTTCTACCGAAATCTGCTGGTATTTCACCCCAGTGTTTGGTTTTCCACTTATTGATAACTATATCTTTGTTTTTAAGGTATTCACATGCCTTAGTCAATCTATTAGTAATAGGACCATCAATTGTGGTGTTAGCTTTTTTATTTCTTACCCAAGCAATGGCTGTTTTACTATCTGACCATATATTTGGTTCGATATTATTTTTTTCACAATAATGTATTGCGTGTACTATAGCTAAGAACTCAGCAATATTATTTGTACCTTCACCTAAGTGTTTTTCAAATAACACTGTATTGGTTTCTATATCAACACCTCTATAAAAACAAGGTCCTGGATTACCTTCAGTACCACCATCAACACATATACCTTTAACTGGTTTATTGCTGAATTCTTTTTTATCACCTAACAATTCAACCAATTCATTAATCATGGTATCATCAATCACACTCCATCCACAATGATTTGATATGATTTCTTCTATCTTATTTTTTAATTCTATGGTATCCATCATTATCTTTTTTGTTGTAATATAGTTCCGTTATTTTTATTTCACATTCTTGTGAGCAAATTGAACCCTTTCCTTTGAATTTGGTTCCGCACATATCACATATATTGTATTCTATTTTATTTTTCATATATTTTAAAAAGGTAGGTCGTCCCATGGTTCACTATTTGATATAAAATCATCCATGTTATAATCCGTTAAGTCTTGGCGTTCCACTCCAATTTCGGATAATAAATTAAAATTAAATTCTTTAACTTTTTCACTAACCATATTTGATAATTCTTCTGGTGGGTTACAATTTGCATAACCTCTAAGTTGTCCAATTGTTAGTAGTGATTTATTACTTTTTTTATCGTATCTAGTGTTTAATTCAAGTGTGAACCCATTTACTCTGTATATCCCACAACTACCACTCTCGACTGTACTCACATATGTCCCAACACAATGGTTTTGTTTTTTACCTTCAAGGGCAATTTCCTTAGTGGTGTTTATCATTTGAAACTTTGAGTGTTCTTGAAATTTTGAATATATGGGTTTTATTTTCATTTGTCTGTCTGAACCTATGAATATGATATCGTTAATTAATTTAGTGAAATTATCGTGTTCTAATCTTAATCTTTTAAGTGACCAAGAACAATTAACTTTTTTATCAAGTATTTTTGCCATTTTAAGTGTATCTCTAAGTAACCCTATTTGTGAGTTTATACCTTTTGTTTCTATCCATTCAGGTTTTAAAGATTCTATATTTTTGATATATGGTAAATAATATTTAAAATAATGTTTTAACCAATGGTCTTCTGAACTATGTATAAGCTTTGCAATCGGTTTGGGTACTTTATATTCAAACTGTAACGCCTTTTTAAGGTTATATAATTTGTTTTTAATTATTGTGTTAAAAGCAATATTACCTAAAACGTTTTGTTCTCTAATAAACCTAACCCAAGTGAATCTTTCCTCCAATTTATTTAATATTATTTCAACCTCTTTTGATTCTTTCATTTCTATTCGGTGAGTTGGTAAGCATCCTATTAAAAAACTCATAGTTAATGGTCTAACAGCCTTACTTCTACCTAAATTATTTATTAACCAAAACTTACCTTCTTTATATGAAATGGTTAACATTCTTTTCTCTGAATTGTAGATTTTATTTGAAATACTAATCCCATATTTTTTTCTAAAATATACAATTGAGAAGTTACCGTTTTCCTCCGTGAATAATACAAGTCTATAATTTTCATAACCATTAGGGTCGTTCATATATACCACTCTGGATATATATTTATCTTTTTTATATAACTTAAATAAATGGTCAACCTTTGCTGAATCATTTTGGTGAAGTGTTTCAGCAGATTTTGTAAACCATTCTGGGTTATTTGTCTTATTAAATTTCTTTTTCATAAATCGTTATTATTTTTGGTTATGAGCAAATATAAGACAAAATTTTTAATTTACAAAATATTTTAGGTCTTTTTTTAGTAGATAGGTCTTATTTGTATCAAGCCCTTTTTGTAATCTTTTTTCTTCTGTTTAAGGAATTGTCTGGCGACAGTTTTAACGTGACCGATAGTGTAGGGTGGTGTTAAAATACCATCCGCTAATTTAGTTATTTGATTTATCGCACTAACCCTACTTCTCTCTCGACCCATTATATATTGATATATCGCTGGATGGTCGTCAGGAATTGAAACTTCGATAAATTCTTTTATAATTTCCGAGTCACTCATTGATTTTAAGAAAAATTATATTATATTTGTTATATCTATAAATAATAAGTAATTTAAAAAAAGTAAATATGATTTTAGAAGTTACAGAAAGCACGGTAAACGATTTATTAACAAATGAAGGAATAACAATTTTAGATTTCTATGCTGATTGGTGTGGTCCTTGTAAAATGTATACCCCTATATTAGAAGAATTCGCTAAAGAAAATGATAATGTTACTATTGGTAAGGTTAATGTTGACTCTAACCAAGAATTAGCTTTAAAATACGGAATTAAGAGCATACCAACCACTATTGTCTTTAAAGATGGTGAAAAAAATGGTAATAGTATATCTGGGTTAGTACAAAAAAACAAATTGAAAGAAATTGTTGATGATTTATCTTAATTTTTAGATATTTATTAATATGAAAAAGAAGTTAATCATATCAGAAACGCAATTAAATGAATTAGCTAGTTATATAGCTGAAAATACAAAGTATCAACACATGGTTGAGATTATAGTTGATGATTTAGAAAAAAACTATAGAAAGGCTGTTGAAACCTATGAAGATGTTGTTTCTGGTGATTATCAAGAAAGAAAAGTATTTGAGATTAAGGTTAGTGATGAAGTTATAGACCCATTAACCTTATCTGAATACATCCAAAAAAAGTATAAGGTTAGTGAGGAGTTTTCAAAACAAATACTTGATGACTGGTGTTCTGGTAGTATAAATAATGGTTTATTATCTAAAGATATTAATATTTGATTAGATATGGACATAAAAAACAAAATACGAAAAACTCTTAGGGAGTTTTATGGTGATTTTGAGACTTACCTTGAGCATGAGTATGAAAATCGTTTAACGGAACACATATATAGTGATTCATTTAATGATAAAAAAAAGTGGGCAACATACAATCAAGTCTTATTAGAGCTTAAGCACAACATTAAAGATATGCTTAAGGTAAAAGAACTACAGTACAAATTAACCGAAGATAATTCGAATCCAACAATCTCTTGTATAGACGTTTTAGATAGTCTAAAGAATAGAAGTGAGGAGCTTGAAAGATTGTATTATAAAATAAAAAACTTCGATTAAGTTCATTATAAACAATTTTAATATTTTTAATTAATTTTTTTCCTAAAACCTAGGATATTAGGGAATTTCCAGATATTTATGATTAAATAACGAGGTTTAAATTTAGTATTATGAAAGCCTTCGATTTTACAATAAAAATAGGTGCTGGAAGCTATTCCAGTTTAGACAAGGAGTATAACCATTATATAATGAACAATCTTAGAACCGTACCTGAAGAATATTACTGTAGGTGGGAAACATACAATTTAATAATGGAACAATTAATCAAAGAAAATAAAATAAATGTATTTGAAGAGGTCAAATATAGGTTAACCGATGGCGAAGACCCAAATATGGTCATGTTAGATATCATAAAAAGAGAAAAAAATGAGTGTGGCATAATATGGTTAATGAAAAAAAGAATCGAGGAATATATCGATGAAGATTTTTACAATAGATTTTATTAATTAACAAAACATCTTATTGTTTATTAACTTTATTGGTGTTATATTTGGTATAAAATATAATATATGAGTGACGTTATTGGTATTAACAGAGTTGAGTATTTAGCTGAAAAGTTTGGTGTGTTTGAAAACAACACCCATGAAGTTGTTAATAGTGAAGTTGAGAGAATTTTAAAAACATTTAAAAACCCAACAGAAGTTACTGAAGTATATAATCAAGATGATGATTCTATAATAGCCTTATTATTAATTGAAAAAGTTATTAAGCATAAGTCTGATGGTGAGACTACCTATAAGGATAAAAAAAGTGTTATGGTTGGTTATTCTGTATTTAAATCAATGTTAGATTCAGACCCAACATCAAAAAAGAAGTACACTCAATGGATGTTAAATAATTTCACTAGACTAATTAAAGATGAATCTACAATAACTGAAGGTATTAGGTTTGTTGTTGAGGATTTACCTTTAGCTATGGAATATCTAACTATTTTTGAACAAAATAAAAAGAAGAAGATATTCAAAGAGTTAAATCTAGAATCATATGCTTTAAAGGGTGTTGTTGATGACCCAACAAATATAAATCAATATAAATCTTTATCCACATTATATGATGCTGTTGACCCATTTATAGAAAGAGATTCTTCTGAAATGGAGAAATTAATAAAGAGTTATGTTGATGCTGGTATGGCTGAATTGGTGGTTAAGGATAGAAAATTCTCAGTATTAATACCAAAAGATGTTAAGTTCTGTGTGATATTTGATAAGTTTGTTAGTTGGTGTACATCATCTCCTGGTAATGGGATGTTTGCTAATTACACCACAGGAAACTCATATAATAGACCGAATGGTAAAAACTCAGATATTTATATAATAATAGACCATAGGTTTTTTAATGGTGAATTAAAAGATAACTATTTGTATCAAATACACTTTGAAAGTAACCAAGTAAAAAATAGAAAACAAAACAATACTTCTAATTTTTATTTTGATGTTCTTGACAATAGTGTTGCAGTATCAAATTATTTTAATGAGGTATTAACTGACCTAGCCAAACAAGTTGGTAAGGTAGATAATAACAAATATATTGATTACTTAATTAAGTTTGGTTGGACTGAATCGTTATTTGAAATGATGGATGATTTTACACCTATAATTAAGTTTATAGGTAAAGAACTACCTAGAGTACCAGATGTTTCAAAATTCACAGAGCTACACACATTCATAGTTGCTAAATCTAATCTAAAAAACATTGACCCTTCAATAGGTAAATTACAAACACTAAAAGAATTGTTATTACCAGATAATAACATAACATCACTACCTAAAGAGATTGGTGGGCTTAAAAATATGATAATGTTAAATTTACTAGGCAATAAAATAAAAGATATTCCAGATGAGATAAAATATCTTGATAAAACAAATGGTGGTTCTTTGTATAGATTATCGGTAAGTAGAGACGATATTGGTGAGGCTAATTATCGTAAACTAAGAAAATTATTACCATCAGTTAAGATGTAATAACGATATTAAATAATAATTTATTTTAAAAACTAAAGTCTCAATTTTTTTGGGGCTTTTTTATATTATGGAGGAAACAGATTTTAAATGGTACAGAATGGGGGGTAAAAAAATAGATAAACCCCTAATAGACTACGTTGAAAGTTTATTTGAACAGGAATTGGCGCTTGGCAGAACCGTTAAGGTAGCTGTAGGTACAGATTCCCAAAGAAAAACAAGTGGTTATAAGTTTGCTACTGTTATAGTTATCACCACGCATGAAGACTTAGGTGGTGGAACTGTTGTTGGTAGGGGTGCTATGGTTATTGGTGCAAATTATTTTAGTGATAAATATAAAAAAGGTAAGAAGGGGGTTAAAGAGCGAATGTTGTTTGAGGTTAGTAAATCTATAGAAGTTGCTTACCAAATATCACCACTATTAGATTTATATAATATACCCTTAGAGGTTCATGCTGATATAAACCCAGATGTTAAATGGGAATCAAATAAAGCCTTATCTGAAGCTATTGGTTATATCTTAGGTATGGGTTACGACTTTAAAGTAAAACCAAACGCATGGGCTGCAACAAAAAGTGCTGATAAATCATCCAGAAGTTGATTCTTTATATAAAATTTATTATATTTATAAATATAAAAAAACTAATATTATGGAATATGCGTTATTAAGTTGTGATGGTGATATTATAACAAAAACTAAAGCTAAATCATTATCTGATGCTATAGATTTTTTTTCAAAAACAAAAAAATTAACATCAGAAGTATTATTAGAAATATTTGATGTAATAAAAATAGTAAATTAAATATTTTTTTTTAGTCTTTTACGTTTTTTATGTATATTTATTTATTAGACGAATAAAATTTTTTAAAAGCCAGATAAGTTATGTCAAATACGAAAAAAACAGTTAAAATTACAGAAAATGAGTTAGTTGATTTAATCGACAACATCGTTAATGAAGCAGTTAATGTTAAGAAAGAAGAGTGGATTGCTGAACAAGAATCAAAGAAAGCGACAGTTCTAGAGAGCAAAATTTCAGAATTAGAAGCAAAGGTTAAGTCAATCACTGAATCTAAAAAGTAATTCTTAACAAAAAGATATTAATTCATAAAATTGATGGGATGTATTACATATGTCCCACAAAATTTTTATTGTTTATAATTTAACTATTTAAATTTAATTTAACTAAGTCTCTTATATAGTCTTTAATAGACTCGTCTAACTTCTTTTCCCTTTTCTTCCATTTACTTTTACCTTCTTTTTCCATTTTTTTAAGTCTTGTGTAGTAATCTGGGATTTCACTTAAGTGGTCCATAGCAATTTCCTTAGCAAGTCTCCTTGATTTAGTATGCTCTAATTCAATCTCAACACCCATATCAAGTTCCTTATTTATTTTAGCAACCGTAACACCAAACTTATTGGTAATATCTTTTTTGGTTAGTTTGTCGGCTTTACCACCTTTTAATTTATCTTCGTTAATCATATCCCTGTCTTTTAGTTGGTTTATTTGTTTTGGGTGTAGGTAAGTCTCCAATTCATTATGTTTTATTAAATCTTTTAATAATTCCTCACCACTATCATAACCATAAACACCCTTTAATTTATCTATTGAAAAGTCGTCATTGGGTTTAAATAGTTTATTTTTCTTTTTAGCGTATTCATACCCCTTATTAGATATGTTACCAAAAGCATCTCTTTCTGGTTCATGACTTTCAAATTTATTTAAAAATTCTTTAGGTGATATTCTTTCAAACCTACTAGGTGATATACCATGTTTACCAGACTCACCATAAAAAATGTTTTTTATCATGTTGGAGTTAATGTCACCAGTGAAAAGGGCTTGTTTTTCAGAGCCCATTAATGTTGCCGCGACTTCTGGACTATCTGAATTGGATATAAAGTCTATATCGCTTGTTTTAGCCTTTTCCCTAGCTTTTAACGTACCTTGTTCATATCTATCCTTAGAATCCTTCCAAAACTGCGCCATTTGACCCTGTACTGTATACGACCCACCAGGCCAAACTGGTGCTTCTAGGTCTGACACTTTAACACTTAACTCTAAAATAACTGATATACCTTTTTTACCTCTTGGGTAAGTAAATTTCTTAGCTGTTTCGAAATCAAGAGTCACGAATAAACCATTAGGGTTATTGTTGGCTTCATATGAATACACTCTCTTTGCTTTTTCTTTACCAGAAAAACCAAACTTAATGGCCATGATTGCGTCTTCATAGTCATTAAAACCATGATATACTCTTATAGTGTCTGAATCTCTTAATGGTTTTTCATTAGCTATTGAACTATTATCTGGATTTATAACTCTTATTTCACTAATCATTTTTTCTTTTTTTTTAATATTATTATTAAAAATGTTTAACAGTAGTAATATTACGCTACCACCAGGTAACATAAATATTGCACCATACCCTAACTTTGTTAGGATGTCTTTTAGATTGAGGTATAATTTTTTCTTTTCGTTTTCAGTAAGTGTTCTTCCGTTTAGGTGTTTTTGTATTAACACGTAAGATTCAACACTTTCAGCTCTAATAGTATTTAAAATTTCCTTACTATTATTTAATAATTTGTTTTTTATTTTTTTTAATAGATTGTTTTGTTCTGATAATCTTTTTTGACCTTTTTGTATTGGGTATCTAATCATGGTATCTTTAAATTCAAAATTCTTGTTAGAACCCTTATTCATTTTAAAGTCGAATCTCTTATAAAATTGTGTAAGTCTATTTACGCTACTACCAAAGTCTCTTGATGGTGTTAAGGTTACTATTTGACCCTTGGAGTCAGCGTAATCTATTAAGTCTTTCATGACCTTAGTTCCAACACCTTCGTTTCTACACTCCTCATTAATAATTATTCTTGAGAGTATTAGACTTGTATTATTCTCATATATGTCCAATTCTTTTAGACACTTTTCATATCGACTTAGCAAAACATCTTCTATCATAATCATAAATATATAAAAAAAGCGGAAATTATTTTCCGCTTTAATTATTTATAGTTTATTTGTGAATAATCTTAAGATAACACAATCTTAGTATTTTTCTTATTGTAACTAACCTTAATGGTATCGCCTTCAGAATATTCATTATTTAATATTGCATCTGTTATTGGGTCTTCGATGTGTCTTTGGATTGCTCTACCTAATGGTCTAGCACCATAAGCTTCATCATAACCTTGTTCTGCAACATAATCAATGGCACTCTTGTTTATCTTAATGTCGTAACCAATCTCATTAATTCTTTCTTTAAGTTTATCTAACTCATTAAGTATGATAACATTTATATCTTCTTTTTTAAGACTATTGAATATAATTGTTTCATCAATCCTATTTAGGAACTCTGGTTTAAACTTTTTCTTTAAAGCCTTCTGTATGATAGCTCTTGATTTTTCTTCTTCATTAGCTATTGCAGCACCAGTTTTGAATCCCATGTCTTTACCAAAGTTATTTACTTCAGTAACACCAACGTTGGATGTCATAATGATTAGTGTATTCTTAAAGTTAATTTTTCTACCTAAACCATCAGTTAACATACCCTCATCAAGTAATTGTAAAAGCATATTGAATACATCTGGGTGAGCTTTTTCGATTTCATCAAATAAAACAACACTGTATGGTTTTCTTCTAACTTTTTCAGTTAATTGTCCACCTTCTTCGTAACCAACATACCCTGGTGGTGGTCCAACTAATCTGGATACAGAATGTTTTTCCATGTATTCTGACATATCCATTCTAACAATGGCATCAGAATCACCAAAAATATGTTCAGCTAATAGTTTTGATAGATACGTTTTCCCAACTCCAGTCGGGCCTAAGAAAATAAATGAACCGATTGGTTTGCCTTGGTCTTTAATACCTAACCTATTTCTTTTAATTGCTCTAGTAACTTTTTCAACTGCTGGGTCTTGCCCTATAACTCTACCTCTTAATTCTTCATTCATCATCATTAACTTTTTAGTTTCTTGTGATGAAATCTTGTTAACTGGTATACCAGTCATCATAGACACAACTTCTGACACTAATGCAATGTCAACGACAGTTCTTTTCTTATCTAAAGATTCTAACCATTCTTGTTTAGCACTTTCTAAATTTTCAGAAACTTTTCTTTCAGAATCTCTTAATTTAGCCGCATCTTCATATCTTTGTTGTCTAACAACGTCTATTTTTTCTATTTGAATCTTTTCTTTTTCTTGTTCTAGTTTTTTAACTTTTTCTGGAACCTCCATATCGATATTGGTTGTAGAACCAGCTTCATCTAAAACATCGATAGCTTTATCAGGCATTGACCTATCGGTAATGTATCTGTCAGCCATTTTAACACATTCCTCAATAGCTTCTTTTGTATAAATAACCTTGTGGTGGTCTTCATATTTTTCTTTAATGTTATTAAGAATTTCTATTGTTTCTTGGTTTGTTGGTTGTTCAATAAGAACCTGTTGGAATCTTCTAGTTAAGGCACCGTCTTTTTCAACGTTTTCTCTAAACTCATCAAGTGTTGTTGCACCAATGATTTGAATTTCGCCTCTAGCTAATGCTGGTTTAAATATATTTGCAGCATCCATACCACCAGAAGCATTTCCAGCACCGATTATTGTGTGTAATTCATCAATAAATAACACAACGTGTGGGTTTAATTTAAGTTCTTCTAATATAGCTTTCATTCTTTCTTCGAATTGACCTCTATACTTTGTCCCAGCTACTATTGAAGATAGGTCTAAAGAATAAATTCTTTTATCTAAAATAACTCTAGGTGCTTTACCATCTTTAATTAAATTAGCTAAGCCTTCAACTATCGCAGTTTTACCAACACCAGGTTCACCAATAAGAACTGGGTTGTTCTTTTTTCTTCTTGATAGAATCTGAGAAACTCTTTTTATTTCACTTTTTCTACCAACTACTGGGTCTAAAGCACCTTCTTCAGCAGCTTTAGATATATCTCTACAGAAATTATCCAATACAGGTGTTTTTGAATCAAATTTTTTATTCTTTCTTGGGGATTTACCCTTACCTCCGAATAAGTCTTGTGATTCATCTTCATCATCCATATATGAACCTCTAATTCTATCGTCTTGTCTTTTATTTCTCTCTGGGATATCAAAATTTCCTAAATCCATAAGTTTAGTATTAAATTTATTATATGTTATTTTAAATTTACTGAATAATTTGTTTAAATTAGTTTTTTTATTTTTTAATACTGCTAACATAATGTGTGCAGTATCAATCATGTGGTCATTTAAGTCATCACTTTCTTTGTCCACCATCTTAAGTATTTTTTGTGTTTCATCACTAAAGGGCATCCTAAACCTTTTTGTGTTGTTACCACTTGAGTTTAAATGGGTGTCTCTAGTGTATTGAGACAGTTGGTCATATAATTCATTTAAATCCACACTCATAGCTTTTAGAGTGTTTGCACATCTATTGTCACCATCATTAACCATTGACAGTATGATATGTTCTGGTCTAACGACTTTATCATCATACATTTTAGCTTCATCTTGTGCTCTGTTCATAACCTTTTTTAACTTAGGTACTATTTCTTTCTTCATCAATAAACTATTTTAACCAAATATAGAACTTTATTTAAAAAAAATCAACAGTTGATTTTATTATAAATATTGATTATATTTGTTGAGTTAACTAAATAATGAAATAATATGCAAAGAGCACCAACTTTTGGTAAAATAGAATTATTAATAAAAGACAAAGAAAGTTTAATTAAAGAAGAATATTATGATTCTGGTATGATGATTACTGGTGATTATATTATTATAGTCACAAAAGAAATTAGTGATAACTCTAATACGGGTTTAATATATAATTTAAAAGATGTTAAGTCTTATAAAACACAATAAATAATAAAAAAAAAACTAAAATTATGATTTTAGAAAGAGTAGAAAAAGATGATTTAGTTAAGGTGATTTATGAATCATCAAATGTTGTAGCATCAACTTACAACAAGACAAATAAAAATTTAAATGTTATCTTTAAAAATGGTGGTAGCTATACATACCAGAATGTATCGGCAACTGACTATTTTAGGTTTGAGACTTCTGATAGTCAGGGTAAGGAATTAAATACAACAATTAAAAAGTATGCTTTCCTTAAACATGAAAATGTTGACACTGATGATGTTGTTAAAAAAATAAAAGAGCTAAAAGGTGAAGAGGTTAAGGCTATGGAATTAGGTTTAATTAATTTAATGACTGAAACTGTTGAACATTATAATACTACAGGTGGGTTATCAACACCACAAGTGGGTAGGTTAGAAAAAATGATTTCTGTTTTAATTGACACTAAAAAATAAGGTTATGAATAATATTAATGAGGAAGGTAGAAGAAGAGTAGAACAATTAAGAAAAGAGCATGTTATCTCTGATGAAGATTTAAAAAGGTATAAAGACCAAAAACTTTTAGAAAAATATCAGAATGTTGTTTATAGAATTGAAAGTGAGGGTGTGGGTTACACATTTAAAAACTATTCAACATTTGATGAAATTGAAGATAAAGAGTTCCATAAATTAAGGAAGTATTTAATCCAGCATATTGATTTAATGGATTTTTATATTAAAAAGACTATAAATGATTTGGAAAAAAAGATTGAAGAATATGATTAATAAGAGAGATAATATGAATATTGATATCCAATACTTAGCAATTGCTAAATCAATATTGGAAAATGGCGTTGATAAAGGAGATAGGACTGGTACAGGTACTAAATCAATATTCTCTGCACAGGTGGTTCACGATATGTCTGAAGGGTTTCCTTTATTAACAACAAAGAAAGTATTCTGGAAAGGTATTGTAAGTGAATTACTATGGTTTTTAAGAGGAGAAACAAATATTAAATGGTTGGTTGAAAATAATAATAATATTTGGGTGGGGGACGCTTATAAGAAATATAAAATATGGGCTGATGATTTATCTAAAACCCATAAGTATTTACCTTACACAAAAGAACAATTCATTGAGAAAATCAAAACAGATGATGAGTTTGCCAATAAGTGGGGTGAATTAGGCCCAATCTATGGAAAGCAATGGAGGAAGGTAGGTAGAGTTAAAAAAAATGCAGTTGCTTGGGAACATGGCTCACCAACACATTATGAAGAATTATATGATATAGACCAAATCCAACAGGCAATAAACACATTAAGAACAAACCCAGATTCACGTAGAATCATTGTGAATGCTTGGAATGTAGGTGAATTAGATAAAATGGTTTTACCTCCATGTCATTGGGCATTTGAGTTGTATACAGAGGAATTGACAGAGAGTGAGAGGTCTATATTAGCTAGAAGTAAATCATTGTGTCCAAAATGGCATCGCTTTGAGTTTATTGATGGTGAAGAAAAACCAAATAAATTAAGTAAGTCTGAACATTATGATAAATACAATATACCAAAAAGAAGGTTATCATTAAAATGGCATCAACGTTCCTGTGATTTTTTCTTAGGTGTTCCTTTTAATATTGCCTCATATGCTTTATTATTGGAGATATTAAGTAAAGAGGTGAATATGGTACCAGGGACTCTTGTAGGAGACTTAACCAACGTTCACATATATAATAACCATATAGAACAAATGGAAGAACAAATTAGTAGAGACCCACATAAACACAAATACCCAAATTTGGTTATTGGTAATAACACCACTTGGGGTAATGGTATAGATGAAATGTTGGGTAGTGTTATAATATCTGATTTTCAAGTGGAGGGATATGAGAGTTATCCACCAATAAAGGGAGAATTATCAAATTAAAAACAAAACAAAGATGAGTAGTCAATATAGAAAAATAAAATACAAAGAAGAAGGTCCTTATGGTAGTACAAATGAAAGATACCTTTATGTGTGGTCACACGACACCGTAGACATCACTCATGTTTATGATGATACGGGTGAGGAGTTATTTTGTTATTCTGAAACGGGTTTTGATATGGGTCAAGCACTTGCCATTATAGGTACAGATTGGCAAAATGAAAGAATGGAGATGATGGAGAAAGAAGAAATTGATTTAATAAGAAAACAAAACAAAGATGAGTAAAGAAGATAATATAAAATCAACACCAGAGGGTAAGTTATACATTACCAAAAAAGATTTTTGGGGGGATGTGAAAACCATAAATATGGTTAATAAACTTAATAGGTATGAAATAGTGAATGGTAAAATTAAGTTAAAACAAAGATGAGTAAAGAAGATAATATAAAATGGGGTGATGGTATTATAAAACAAATAAGTAAGTCTAATACGAAGACATGGACTGAAGTGGTTGAAGAGTTTAAGAATTTGACTAAGGAGGACATTGATAAATTATTCAAAGATATTCAGAAGGAGTTTATAGATAATCACAATAAAGGAAAAGACTTTAACCCTTAAAATAAAATAAATAAGTTATGAGCAAAGATAATATTATGAATCCTGAAAGTCACATGATGACTTACGGATACAAACCAGAATTAAGTGAAGGTGCTGTTAAACCACCAATTTTCCAAACATCAACATTTGCTTTTAAGTCAGCAGAAGAAGGTAAAGCTTTCTTTGAGATTGCTTATGGTATAAGAGATAAGAATGAAGGAGAAGAACTAGGTTTAATCTATAGTAGAATAAATAACCCTAACTTAGAGATATTGGAAGATAGATTAAAGTTATGGGATGCTGCTGATGATGCTGCGGTATTTGAGAGTGGTATGGCAGCCATCTCAACTACTCTATTGGAATATCTAAAACCAGGTGATACAATTGTATATAGTAACCCAACCTATGGTGGGACAGACCACTTTATAAATCATTATTTACCATCTGTAGGTGTAAATAGTATTCCTGTATTACCAACAGATACTATGGAAGATGTAATGACTAAGATTCAAGAATCTGGTTATGATAAATCTACAATTAAGATGTTTTACATTGAAACACCATCCAATCCAACTAACGACTTATTTGACATTAAAGGATTTGCTGAGTTAAGAGATTCATTTAATGAATTGTATGATAGTAATGTTAAGTTGGTGGTGGATAATACTTATATGGGTCCTGTATGGCAACATCCGTTAAGGTTGGGTGCTGACTTAACGGTTTATTCAGCCACAAAATACATTGGTGGACATAGCGATTTAATTGCTGGTGTTGTTATGGGTAAAGAAGAGGATATGATAAGGGTTAAGACACTTAGGACATTCTTAGGTAATATGGTTAGTCCACACACCGCTTGGTTAATGTTAAGGTCTTTAGAGACGCTTAAACTAAGAATGGATAAACAACAAGAAAATGCAGTTAGAGTTGCTCAGTATTTAAGATATCACCCAAAGGTGGATAAAGTATATTACTTAGATGACCCTTTTGAAGAAAAAAACTTTGAGATATGGAAGGAACAGTGTAATGGAAGTGGGGCAATGATTTCATTTGATATTGTTGGTGGTGAAAAAGAAGCTTTCACATTCCTAAATAATTTAAATTTAATTAAATTAGCTGTAAGTCTAGGTAGTACAGAGAGTTTAGCACAACACCCAGCTACCATGACACATATTGGTGTGGATATAGAAATGAAACAAGTGTTAGGTATTACCGAACAGTTGGTAAGACTATCAATAGGTGTAGAGAATCATGAAGATATAATTAGAGATATTGAAATATCTTTAAGTAAGGTGTAAAAATACTTTAACCCTTAAAAAAGTAAAAAAGATTAAATATCAGTATATTTAGTAGTATGAATATATATAAAATTATTAAATGGTTTAGTGTTGTTATCACCATTATAGCAGCTCTTACGATATCCTTAAGAATTACTGAAATAGTTACAAGTTATTATATATTCCTACTAGGTCACCTCACAATGTCTTACATTTTATATAGGGATAGGGATTGGAGTTTATTCTTTATGAATTTGGTTTGGGTAGTTATAGATGTTATCGGAATTATAAAATGGTCTTAGAGTAAAATATTAATTAAAGCCAAATTAAATGGCTTTTTTTTCTTTTATCACCATATTTATAATAAAACAAAATAATTTAAATTATGGCAATTAATAGGAGAATAGCTTCAGTAATTAAGCGTTGGGACAATGCGGATTTTAATGCACATAAATATACTATAGTATATGCTAGTACAGATTCAAACGCTATTATAAATGGTGAAGAGATTTTTTTAGTAGCCACAACTCAGTTAGACTTTAATGTTAAAAGCATTAGTGCTGACACAAATAATGTATATGTTTTAGGTGATAAGATAGATGTTGTTAATGGTACTACAACACTTAACGGTTACCCTAATCCGTAATAAAATTTTAATGTTATGCCTTTAAAGAGTGGAATTTATACAATAATACACGCAGCGGTTGATGCTGACACAGCTAACTACTCATATAATCAAGTTTATGCTGGAGCAAATACTACTGCAACTATAAACGGTGTTAGTGTTAATATGATAGGTGGTTCAACTATTGATATACTAGTTAAAACTATAAGTGGTACAGACGTTTATGTCATTGGTGACCCTAAAAATGTTATTGACGGACCACAAACACTTAGTAATTATCCTAACCCATAATAACTTTGCAAAAAAAGATAATATTTATTAATAAAGTTAATTAAGATGAAAAAAAGAAATATTATAAAACCAACTGGTTTAAAAGGAAAAGAAGTAATAAACAGAATGAAAGAACTAATGAGTTCTACGTCTATTAATGAAGATGTTAGAGGTTCTGTTGTTGAATTAACTAAAGAAGGTCCAGATGGTAAGGTTTACGCTATCGTAAGAGAAAATCACGAATACTATATTAAAGTATCTGAAAATAAAGAGAATCTTGTAACTGAAGATTTTAACTATATCGGTGGATTACAAAACAAGAAGGATAAAGTATATCCATCTTACGCTAAGGCTATTAAGCAATTAAACCTTAAGTTTATGAGTCTTAATGAAGCTATTGGTAAATCTGGACAAGTAAATGTGTTTGAAGATGACAACTTAATTACAGAGCATCACCCACTTAAGGCTGATATGAAATTATCTGCTGATAAGGGTATTGGTGATGGTGCTGAATATGTAGTTGATAAGAAGGGTGCTGAATTAAAGTACGATTCTAAAGAAGGTAAAGAAGATGATGGTTTCGGTGATAACGTTGCTGATTCTACTGCTGAAAAAGATGTGGAAGAAGTTAAGTTAAATGAAAACGAAACTGCTATCGATGAAATGATTGCTGGTGAAGATAAAAGTATTAAAATACTTGGCTTAGATGGTGAGGGTGGTGTAGAATATTCATATTACCCATATGACGAAACAAACTATTTAGGTTACGAAGAATTCGTTGCGAAATACCCAGAGGTTATGAAGAGTTATACTGCTAAGGATGGTGAGCAAGCAATTTATGAATCTAGGAAAGGGTTTTCAATATCTAGAGCTATCCAAGAAATGGATGAAGTTATTGATTCTATTGTCACAGTAGATGATAAGGTTTATGAAATCCTTGAGTCGCTTGGTGAAAATGAAAGAGCTATCATGATGGAAGCTTTAAAAAAAAAAGATTAAAGAATAGTGAGTCATCTCTAAATGAGATGAGATTCGATGGTAAGAAACCAATCGAGTTTTCCGATGAGACTGTTGAATTAGAACAGGATAATCTAGAAGAAGAGACTAAATATAAGTTGAAGCTGGACGCACCAAGCGAGCCAGCTTCTTCTGTTTCTGATGATGAGGAATCATTAGATACTTTCGCTGATGCTGAAGGTGATGAAGAAGTTGATTTATCTTTCGGTGATGAAAAAGAAGATAATGTTGGTAATGAGAAGCCATTCGATGATGAACCATTCGATGCTGGTGTTGAGGCTGATGAAGATGAAGACCCAGAAAAATTCATACAACAACTTGCTGGTAAATTAGGGACATCTCTTAGAAAATATAATGATGAAAGAGGTGAACCAGATTTTGATTTAGAGAAATACGCTATTAATAGTGTAATATCTGCGACTCACACTGCTGAAATGGAAGAAGAGGACCAAAAGGATATTATTAAGAAAGTTAAGATGTCTGGTGCTGGTGATGAGAATGATGATATTGATAAGGATTTAGATATGGATTCTGAAGAACCTAAAGATGAGGAACCTATGGGTGATGACCTTGGCTTTGGAGATGATGAAGATATTGAAGAAGGTTATTATGAAGAATCTTGGGCAGACCCAATGGAATTAAAAGAGGGTGTTGAAGTTTCTGATAACTTAAAATATCACTTAGATAATAAAATCGCATTAGGTGAAAGCATATTTAGATATGGTTCAAATAAGTATGTTGAATTATATACTGAAGTAAAAGACTTACATGAAAAGGGATTAATAAGTATTAATGAAAACGATGAGATTTTACTTGAAGATTTTACTAACCAGTCAATAATTATTGAGGGTGAGACAATTCTTTTAAACCTTATTATTGAGAACAGTGGTGAACGTATCATCGAAGAAGGTGATAGATATAAAGGACAAAAAACTAATTCACCAACCAGAGGTGCTGGTGGAGGAAAAGCGTATAAGGTTTTTGTACCAGGATGTGCTGTGAAAACTAAGTCAAACCCAAGGGGTATTAAGAAGATAAGTTTTGGTTCTGGTGGTCTTAAGGCTAAATTAAGTAATAAAGACGCTAAGAAGTCATACAATGCTAGACACGGATGTTCTAAGGGTAGACATAACGATAAATGTAAAGCTGGATACTGGTCATGTAGATTACCTAGATACGCTAAGAAGTTAGGTTTATCTGGTGGTGGTACTTGGTGGTAAAAAAAATTAATTATGAGTAGGGTAGGAAAAAAGAAAAAATTAATTATAGAAAGACTTAATAAAAGAATGTTAGGTGAAGCTGAAATGGATTGTCCAATTGCAACTCAAGACTTAGAGGTTAACACTAAGAATAGGGATAGTGCAATAAAAGCAGACCATATTAAATATGGTCCGTTAAATGTTGACGAACCTGGTGAATATTGGGAAGATTTGGCTAAACATTGGGATACAACAGAAGAAGCTGCTAAAAAATCTTTATGTGGTAATTGCGTTGCATTTGATATTTCACCTAGAATGGATAATTGTATGCCTGGACAGGTTTCGGATAAGGGAGATTTTGATAGAAAATCTAAAGAATTATATGACAAAGATTTTGACTCATTAAGTTCTGAAGAGCAAGAATACGTTGAGGAGAAGAGCGATAGATTAGGATATTGTTGGATGCATAATTTTAAATGTCATTCTGCTAGAACATGTTATACATGGGCCAAGGGTGGTCCTATAACAGAAGATAGTATATCATATGATTGGCAAGAAAGAAAAGAAAATAATAAATAAAAATATAGATTGATTATGGATAGATTAAAAAATTATATGTTTTTTGAGAATTTGGAGCAATTGTCTAGAGATATTGATAAATTAATGTCATTAGATAAAGATAAAGTTGATGCTATAATAACTAATGGTCATGATTGGGCTGCTGAACATGTTACAACTGCTAAAGATGATATAGAAGAAGTCACTAACTTTTTATTAAGTAATGCTCAAGACGATAAACCATATGGTGAAGAGATTGATGAGAATGGTATTATTAGAAGGACTTTCTCTGAGAATGTTAATGAATCTGAACTAGAGTGGCATAGAGATAAAGAAGATAGAATTGTATTAGCAATTAATGAAACTGATTGGCTAATCCAATTTGATAATGAGTTGCCTAATAAATTAAATGTAAACGAAGAAATCTTTATACCAAAGAATTCATTTCATAGAATTATTAAGGGGTCAAATGATTTAGTTGTTGAAATAGCTAAATTAGAAGAAAAAGATGACAGATGTACTAGAATAGCTAAAAGAAAGTACGATACTTGGCCTTCAGCTTACGCTTCTGGCGCTGTTGTTAGATGCAGAAAAGGTAAAATATGGAAAGGCGTTAAAGAAGGAGAATTAACCGAAGAGATGTTAGAAACACTTGAGGGTGTTGACTTACATGAAAAAACTAATTATTCTAAAGAGAAGGATAAAGGATTGCATGGTTGGTTTGAGCGTCAAGGTGGTGAAGGAAAGTCATCTGGATGGGTTGATTGTAATACTTGTAGAAAAGATTCTAAGACTGGTAGAAAAAAATGTAAACCTTGTGGTAGAGAGGATGGTGAGAAGAGAGCTAAATACCCAGCTTGTAGACCAACACCATCAGCTTGTGATACTAAGGGTAAAGGTAAGAAGTGGGGTAAGAAGTCAAAGAAGAACGAAAATTTGGATAATTCAGAAAAAAGTCCTATATTTGGAGAAAACTTTGATATGAGAGATATTATATTACACAATTTACATGAAACAACACAACCAGCTCCAGTAAGAGAGAAACCAACTGTTGTTCCAGAGAGAGAAAAGTCTCCATCACCAAGAAGGAGAAGAATATGGGAAACTAAACCATCGGTTAAACCTAACCCTAAGATGGAAGAAGATAATGATATTGAATAATGAAAGATTTATATTTAATATACGTTAATAAAATTGGTGAGGATTGGACTGGTAAGCATCTTTACGAATTCTTGTTTTCAGATACAACTGAAAATGTAGATGGTGATGATTGGGATGCTTATCCAGCTTCTGGTAGACCAGCACCACCTAACGGTGGGTTTGTTAAAAGAGTTGGTAGGCTTGTGTCTAATGAATTAAAGTTTAAATTAATTCAAGATAGTTCTGAGTTTGCAGTTTGGGATGCTGTTGATGGTGTTATTGCGTTAGCTTGGGAGGATATGGATGATTATGATGAATATCCAGAAAATAGGGTCGCAGTACACTTCGGTGAACCCATCAAGGATGTTGAAGATAAATTATATGAACATGATTTAGTTCTAGAATATAACGTTACAGCTAAAAATGTAAGTGATGAGAATTAAGAAAAAAAATATTGGTGAAAATTTAAAAAAAACTGAAGATGAGTTAAGCGCTATTAAAGGTATGGTATACCAAACCAGTGATGAGTTACGTAATATGGGTATACCTGATGATGAGTCTAAAGAAATTGCAACAAAAGTGGTTACAAAGAGTTATATTGATAGTAATGACGATGATTATATGAATGAAGTTGGTCCAGAAAAGGTTCACACAGCAAAATTCGATAGATGCGTTGCTGATGTAAAAGAAAAAGGTAATGTTGATAACCCTTATGCTATTTGTCAAGCATCTTTAGGTGCTGGTGCAATTAAGAAGTCACACCAAAAAAAGGATGAAGATGAATACGTTAAAACTGAAGATATTGGTCCAGGTACTGGTGAAGACTTTGGGGATATTGGTCCAGGTGGTGATATTGAAGCTAAAGCTGACGACTACGAAAAATTCCAAGAATTACTTAAAGACTTAGAAGGTTATAGTAAAGAAATTGAGGGTGTGAATGATGAGGAACCAATGAATGATTTACCATTTGAATCTGTTAGACCTAAGATGACTAAAGATGAATTAATTGAAAGTGTTAAAAGAAATACAACAAAAAAAAGAAAAGTTATAAAAACAATCAGTATTAAAAATTTAAGAAATGAGTAAATATAGAGACTTAGCTAAAAAAGCTTTAGAAGAAAACAGAAAAGGAGTTATCAATGAAAACCTTCTTTATGAGGAAGGTATTACCGAAAGAATGCATCCAGAACTTGAGAATAGAGTAAGAGAAGGTAGACATTCTTTAGCTGAATGTGGTGTAATGCCAGAAGGTGATGTTATTACTACAGAGATGAAATTGATTCGTGAAAGATTTAAAGAAGTTGTAATGAGGTGTAGAGAAGCTTTTGATATGGATACTGTTGATGAGTCTGTTATTATGAAAGAACAAATGCCTTTAGTTATGGGTGCAATGGCTATGGAGGAAGAATACAAAGAAAAACTTGAGAAATTAGCTGTTGAAATGATTATGGAGGAATTTGACATTCCAGAGGGTACTGTTGAGTTTGATGCTAAATTAGTCACTTCTGGTATTAATAGGGAAGGTACTATTGACACCCCTAAAGAAAGTTTAGATGAAGAATTTAATGATAATGATGAAAAGGTTGTTGCTAATGAATATGTTAAGAAGAGAAGAGTTCTTAACGCAATGACACAGGGTGCCGCTAAGAGTGTTAATCACATGTTCCATATGGTTCATGAACAATTAACTGATATGAACCCTAGACTACCAGGAAATTATAAGAAAATGATGTCGGCTGCTGATTATATGTATTTTATAATTCCAGATATGGATTTAGGTGTAAACGCTGGTAAATGTGATTGTGATTACCAACAAAATGAAGAGGGTGCATCTAAACCAGTTATTAAGGCTGAAGCAATGGTTTTCCCAGTATTGGTTCATGAATTATATAAGGGTGTTATGGAGGTACTATCGGCACATGGGTTACCAACTCAAGAAAATATTGCTGAATATGTTGTTGGTAAGGCTGATTTTGTAAAAGCTGAACCAGATGATATGAGATTCGGTACTCCGATGTGGAGAAGATTTTGTGATGCGATTCCAGCTGATGATTTCAATTTAAAACATCATGTATATGCTGATGTGGCTGCATTACCACCAAAAGAATTTAATTCTGTAATGAAAGAGGTTTTAGGTAAAACTAAAAGAGGTAAAACAATAATCTCTGAAATGATTAATGAAATTAAGAGAGAGATGCAAGAAGATGATTACAATGAGGCTATGGGTGATAGCCTTTTTGAAATCGATGATTTATTTTAATAAATAAAATAACTAAACCAATAAATTGAGTCGCATATGCGGCTTTTTTTATTTTTATATCTATTGGCATATTTATATAATAGAATAAACCGATAAATATGCTTACTAATAAGGAAATACTTACTGAATACGTTAAATGTATACAAAACCCAGTTCACGCTATAGAGACATATCTAGAAACTAAGGATTTGACTCAAGGTGGTTTTGTACCTTTTAGGTTATTCCCTAGACAAAAAGAAATTGTTAACTCTTATGAGAAGCATAGGTTTAATCTAGTGACAAAACCAAGACAAGCTGGTATATCTACAACAACTCAAGCTTATATGGCTATAAAGGCTGCGTTTTGTGACCCAGATAGTCCAGAGACAATTCTAGTAATTGCCAACAAATTAAAACTAGCTCAAAAGTTTGTTAGAGGGATTAAGGATTATTTAGGTCAAGTACCTAGATGGGCTTGGGGACCAGATTATTATGGTTCACCTGAAAATGAAAAAAGGTCTATATTTGTTACAGACTCTAAAATTGAACTTGAATTACCAAATGGTACTCAGATTATTGCGGTAGCAACTTCTGAAGATGCACTTAGGGGATATACCCCAACTTATCTAGTTTTTGATGAGGCTGCGTTTATCGATAATGGTGATGCTGTATACGCAGCCGCTATGTCATCATGTGCTACTGGGGGTAAAGTAATGCTTATTTCTACACCAAATGGTATGGACCCACTTTATTATAAAACTTATGAACAATCTAAGATTGGTAAGAATGCATATAATATCATTGAGATGAGATGGTATGAAGACCCTAGATATAATAAGGACTTAAGGTGGATTAAGAAAAATGAACAAGGTGAGATAGTGGAAGAGATTGAGGAGTTTGAATTTATTGTTGATAAGTATGAAGGTAAATTAAAGGATGGTTATAAACCAACATCGTCTTGGTATGAAGGTATGTGTCAAACTCTTAATAATAACTCTAGGAAAATAGCGCAAGAATTAGATGTATCATTCTTGGGTTCTGGTGGTAACGTTATTAATGATGAAGATATTGTATTTCATGAAGAGAATAACGTTAAAGACCCGCTTTGGGTTGATGGTAGAGAACAGGAGTTTTGGATTTGGGAGAAACCTGAAGAAGGACATAAATATATAATGGGTGTTGATGTTGCTAGAGGTGACGGTGAAGACTTATCAACCATAGTAATTATAGATTTTACCACTATGACTCAAGTTATGGAATATCAAGGTAAAATTAGACCAGATAAATTAGCTGAAGTTGTATATGAGTATGGTAATTTATATAAGGCTTATACTGTAGTAGATATTACTGGTGGTATGGGTGTATCAACTGTGTTAAAGTTACTTGAATTGAACTATAGGCATTTACATTATGATGAACCTAGAGGTAAAATACTTAATAGTAAAAAAGCGCAATTAGATTTACATACAAAGGGTAATCAAACGCCTGGGTTTAATATTAATGGTGTTAGAACACCGATGATTGACCATCTTGAGTATATGGTTAGAAGTAATAGTATTAATATTAGGTCTAGAAGAACAACTTCAGAAATGAAGACATTTGTATATAAGAATGGTAAAGCTGACCATATGGATGGCTACCATGATGATTTATTAATGGCTTTTGCGATGCCTCTTTGGGTATTGGAACATTCATTTAAGAAATTAGAGAAGATGGAAAAACAATCCAAGGCTATGCTTGCTAGTTGGAAGGTTGGTAATTCATCAAATAATAACGATAATTATAACACTGGGTTTGTACCATCAAACCAAAGAAATAAAAAATCACTACCTAAACCTAGATTTGACTCAAAGGTGTCTAAGAACATGCAAGACCCTAATGGTGATTATTTATGGTTGTTTAGTGGTACTAAGTAAAAAAACTAAGAATTATGGGATTAGGACCAAAAGTATTTATTGGAAGTAAAAGAGGTGAAAGACCTTCGAAACTATATAAGTGGTCACCAGACACATCTGTTAAAAAAAATACTAATAAAAAAGTTATCGGTAAAAAATATTTTTGTGTAACCCCAAATGGGTCTCAAGGTAATGATTTTATATCAACATACAGCTATGTTATTGTGGTTATTAACGGTGAGACACATAGAGAAGCTTATGTACAGTGTGGTTATGTAGAATAAACATTTAATTTTTAAAAATTTTTAGTATAATTAAATAAAATAAGAGTTATGGCTAAACAAAAGTTAACGGTATTCCAAAGATTGAATAATATTTTCAGTCCAGATGGTATAAATGTGCCGAAAGATAAAACTAATAGATACTCTATTGGTAATGATGTTTTATTAAAAACACAAGATAAACAAGAGTATGAATATGCTAAATTACAAGCTCAACAAAACAAATACCTTGGTGGTATGTGGAGGAAGGTTGATGGCGAGTTATTTAGACAATCAATTCATTATGAAACAACCCGTATAGGTTCGTATAGTGATTTTGAATCTATGGAGTTCTACCCAGAAATATCTGCTACTTTAGATATTATGATGGAAGAATCTACAACAATAAATGAAAAGGGTAGAGTTTTAAATGTTTATTCTGATTCAGATAGAGTTAAAACCATATTAGAAGATTTATTTTTTAATAGGTTAGATATACACACGTCACTACCTATGTGGACAAGAAACACATGTAAATATGGGGATAACTTTGTTTTTTTAAATATTGACGATAGAGCTGGTGTAATTGGTGCTAGACAAATGCCTAACTTTGAGATAGAAAGGAGAGAAGGTGATATATTTAATGGTTTAGCCACTAATAACAATAGTGTTAATGGTCAAGAAGAATCTGATTCTAAGGTTAAATTCTTTTGGAGAGGAAGAGATATGGAATTTAATTCTTGGCAAATCGCTCACTTCAGACTTCTTGGGGATGATAGAAGATTACCATATGGTACTTCTGTATTAGAGAAAGCAAGGAGGATTTGGAAACAATTAATACTTTCTGAAGATGCTATGTTAATATATAGAATTACAAGAGCGCCAGAGAGAAGAGTATATAAGATATTCGTGGGTAACATAGATGATGAGGATGTACCAGCATATGTAGATGAAATCGCTAACAGATTTAAACGTACACCTATCGTTGACCCTCAAACAGGTCAGATTGACCTTAAGTATAATCAGTTAGCTAATGACCAAGATTTCTTTATTCCAGTTAGGAGTGAGGATGCACCAAACCCAATTGATACACTTCCTGGTGCTTCTAATCTTGACCAGATAGCAGATATCGAATACTTACAAAGAAAATTATTCACAGCGTTAAGAGTTCCTAAAGCGTTCTTAGGTTTTGAAGATGCTGTTGGTGAAGGAAAGAATTTGGCGTTACAAGATGTTAGATTCAGTAGAACGATAAATAGAATCCAGCAAGCTATGATTATGGAGTTAAATAAGATTGCTATCTTACATTTATTCCTATTAGGGTTGGAGGATGAATTAGATAACTTCACGCTCACACTTAATAATCCATCAACTCAAGCTGAAATGCTTAAGGTTGAGCAATTACAAGCTAAGGTTACTCTCTTTAAAGATGCTGTATCTGATTCTGGTAACGGATTCTCACCTATGAGTATGACAAGAGCTAGTAGGGAGATTCTTGGTTGGTCTGATGATGAAATTAAGAATGATTTATTATTACAAAGAATGGAGAAAGCTGCGGCTGCTGAATTGGAAAATACTGCTAATGTTATTAAACATACTGGAACATTCGATGAAGTTGATAAGATATATGGTGATATGGAAGCTGCCTTAGAAGGTGCTGGTTCTGGTGATGAATCTGGTGATGATGAAGGTGGTCCGTCTGGAGGAGGCGGTGGCTTCGGAGGAGGCGGTGGATTCGGAGGGGGCGGTGACCTAGACTTCGGTGATGCTGGTGACGAAGGTGGATTCGGTGAAGAAGGAGAAGCTGGTGGAGAAGAAGCTGGTGGGTTCGGTGAAGAAGGTGAAGCTGGTGGTGAAGATACTGATACTGGAGATACTGGTGGAGATGAAGCTGCTGGAGATGAAGGTGGGTTCGGAGAGTCTATTAGAGTTGAAAGGGATAATCTTATTGTTGAAAACAAGAGAGTAAATAAACACAAAAACGTAAAATCAAATAGTTTTAATGGTTTATTACAATCTATCAAACCTAAAGAAAAAACAATATTAAATGAAAGGGTTAAGGTAGTTGATAAAAATGTTAAAATTAACGAAACTATTAATAGTATGATTAATGATATTGATAAAATGCTAGATGAATAAAATTTTTATATAAATCTGTATATTTATTATAAAAGGTTTAATTATGAAAAATTTTGGTAAAATTAAAAATATTTTTAATACTATATTAGCTGAAGCCATAGCTAGTAAAGACGTGGTTAAGAAAAAAACATTTAACAAATATGTAACTTCTTTAAAAGAAAGTGAAATACTTAAGACTCAGTTTAGTGTTTACACATCTATTGAGAACTTAATAGAAGAAAATAAATTCAAGGCTAGTGAGAAAATTAAGATGAATGTTGATACTCTTAAATCATATACAAAAGAGGATATCATAAATACTAACAATAAATTAATGGAGTTGGCTGGTGATGTTAAAGTTGATAGTAAGTACGATAAACAATCCATTCATGAATCAATCACTAACTTAATTTTTTCTGATGACATTAACAAATATGTTGATTCATTAAATGAAGCGGTTGAATATGCCAAATCCAACACACCTAAAGAAGTTTTTGAATCCGCTGGAATTCCAAATAGTATATTAACTTCAATTGTTGTTGATAAGTTTAACACTAAATATAATTCTTTAGATGAGTCTAGTAAAAAACTAATTAAGTTAGTTTTTGAAGGTACTGAAGAAGATAAAGCAAAATTATTTGAAACTTCAGTTAAAGATTGTTTAGATTTAATTAATGAAAAACTTAATAATGAATTTAGAGGTGAAGATGTTGCTATAAAAGAAAGTCTTTTATCTGCAAAAGAAAACTTATTAGGTAGAACATATGTTAAAGAATCTTTCGATAAAGATATCGTTAAAATTTTAAACCTTAAAAGTGATTTAGAATAAAATGAAACATTCTAAAGAAAATATAAATAAGTTAAAACTACTTGTTGAGGAGTTAACCATTAGAGATAATGATGTTTTTGAAAGAAAAGAATTATTAGAATTATTAATGGAGATTACTTCTGATGGTTATTGGGATTGGAACTTAAAAACTAATGAAGTATTTTTAAATTCTAACTACAAAAAACAATTGGGTTATAAACCAGAAGAATTAAATAATGCAAAAGAGACTTGGGAGAAGTTAATGTTTGATGATGATTTAAAACTTATGGAAGAAAAGGTTAAAGCTCATGTTGATAGTAATGGTTCTGTACCGTTTAAAATGATTACTAGATATACACATAAAGACGGGAAAACTGTTAAGGTTTTGTGTAGAGGTAAAGTGGTTGAATGGGATAAAGATAATAACCCTTTAAGAATGGTTGGTACGCATGTTGACCTAACAGATATAAATTTAAATTTAACAAATAATGAAAACTAATAGTAACGGTGTTAACCAAAATGGTTGGAATGAGTATTCTAAATTAGTTTTGGCTGAGTTAGAAAGACTTAATGAAAACGATGAAAAAATTCAAGGAATATTATCTGAAATTAATATTAAGTTAGGTAGGTTAGACAATATCGAAAAAGACATTGCTGATATCGAAAAATGGAAAAGATACATGGATGATGTGGCTACCCCAAACACACTTAAAGACATGAAGAAGAATGTTGATTCCTTACTAACTTTTAAAACAATGGCAACAACCATTTGGGCTGTGGTTCAAATAGGTTTTGGGATATTCATCGCATTATATAAGATAAAGTAAGGGTTTGACTTTTTAAAATTAAATCATTATTCTTAATAAAAATATTTAAGAATTATGATTACAAAAACAGGAAAACAATTAATGGTTAAAGATTATGACAACTATAAAGTATTATCTGGAACCGTAGATAATAAAAACCCAAAAACGCTTTATCTAAATATCTCTGCTTGGGGAGACCCCTTGTCAGATGATGAAAACCTTAACTACAATGGTGTAGTAAGGTATCTAACAAAATCAATTAAGACTGAGATTTTCGATAAACTAGATGATAAATTATTTATCAATAGTAGGACTATAGTTGATTTTGATATGAGAACTTCTGGTATAGAATATGGCAAAAGAAGTTATATGAATTGTGAAATAACTTTATTCCAAAGAAATACATTTAAGTTACAAGAAAAACATATACAGGATAGTTTTGGTGAACTTATACATAACATAATAAATAATGTGTTTGATGACAATATTTATTTTAAATTTCATAAGAGAAAAAAATAAACACAAAGCCTCGATTTCATAAATCGAGGTTTTTTATTTTAATAGACATATTTATATAGAAAGAAAGATATGTCTGATATAAAAATTATAAAGCCTGGTCAAAGTGGATTTGGATATCTAATAGAACAAGATGCTGGATATATTTCTCCAGAGGATTCTAGAAATAAAGTATTTGTTAGTGAGATTAAAAAATTAGATAAGGGACAACCTATCATGGCTGAACCATTAGTACTATATGTAGTATTACAAAAGTGGGGAGTTAAAAATAGGAATGGTAGAATATACCCAAGAGAAATCTTAGAAAGAGAAGTTGACAGGTATCAAGAATTAATTAAGGAAAGAAGAGCTATTGGTGAGTTGGACCATCCAGAATCATCAATCATCGCTGGTGATAGAATATCACATAATATCATAGAGACTTGGTGGGAAGGTAAGACACTTATGGGTAAGATGGAAATTCTTATGACTCCAGGTTATATTAATTATGGTATTGTATCTACTAAGGGTGATGAAGTTGCTAACTTAATTAGAAATAATATTATGATTGGTGTATCTTCTAGAGGTGTTGGTTCTCTTAAACAAATTAATGGTGACCAGATAGTTCAAGATGATTTTGAAATCATATGTTGGGATGTTGTAACATCACCAAGTACACCTGGTTCATGGATGTTTAAAGATAAGGAAGAAGCAAAACCATTTACTGAATCTCAAAAAGAAAAATCAAATTTACTTATAGATAATATTAATAAATTTTTATTAGATTAAAGTTTTTTAACAAAAAAACGGTTTTTTGAATAAAACCCACATATTTATAAACAAGTGAGGATTATATCCTTGTTTCAATAATTATTTTTAAAAAAAAATGAAGAAAATGGCAAATGAGAAATCAATTTTAGATGAAGCTTTATTGGATGCTAAAAGAATTCAAGAGGCTCTGAATGCCAACACAAAAGAAATACTTCGTTCTATTACGAAAGAAGAAATTGATAGTGTAGTGAAAGAATCTTTAGAAGAAGATTATTTAGAAGAAGATGTTGAGGATACTGAAGAAATCGAAATGGATGACGTTGAAGGAATCGAAGCTGGCGAAGAAGCTGGTGAAGAATCTGAAGAGTTAGAGATGGGTGATGAAGAAGGTGAACTCGAAGTTGGTGACATCGAAAACTCAGAAGAAGGTGATGCCCTTGAGGGTGATTACGAATCTGGAATGGATGCAGTAGCATCAGATGACGAAGTTGAGATGGATATGACAGCAGCATCTGACGAAGACGTTATCGCAGTTTATAAAAAGTTAACTGGTGATGATGAAATCGAAGTTGTAGTTGATGACGAAGCTGGTGAAGTACATTTATCTGTTGAAGAACCTGGTGAGTATGTTATTAAAACAGACGTAGCTGGTGAAGAATCTAGTGATGAACTTGACATTGAGATGGAAGAGGGTTATTATGAAGAATCTGAAAACATGGAAGAAGGTGAGCACATGGAAGAAAAAGAAATGTGTGAAGACGATGCTATGGAAGAAGGTTATTATGAAGAATCTGAAAACATGGAAGAAGGTGAAGACGTTAACGAAAAAGTTGTTTATGAAATCGCTTTAGATGAAGAAGAAGAAGTAATGGAAGAAGCTGAACACATGGAAGAAAAAGAAATGTGTGAAGAAGAAGAAGTTGCTGAAGAAGGTATGGAAGAAATTGACGAGCAAATTCCAGTAGGTCTTGCACAAGAAAAAAGGACTGAAGGACAAAAAGCTAATATAGGACAACCTAGACCTAGAAAAGTTAATGAGTCTGAAGTGAATGAAAAATATAATACATTGTTAACAGAGGCTAAAGAGCTTAAGGGTAAAAATGAAGAATATAAAGGAGCTCTTAAACAATTTAGAACTATGTTAGCTGAAACAGTTGTTTTTAACTCCAATTTAACTTATGTAACTAAGTTATTTATGGAACATTCGACTACTAAAGAAGAAAAAGAGTCAATCTTTAAAAGATTTGACAATGAGGTTTCTACACTTAAGGAGTCTAAAAAGTTATACAAAACGGTTGATAGTGAATTGAAAAATAGAAAACCAATTAACGAATCAATTGAGAATAAGATTGTAAAAGAAGTTACATCAAGTAAGTCTACTCAGTTAAATGAGTCTACAGCTTATGTTGATAAAGAAACTTCAAGAATTATGGACTTAATGAAAAGAGTCAATAATAGATAATAATAAATAAAATAAAATAAAAATAATTTAAAATTATGTCACATTTATTAAATTCAGGAGTTGTTGGAAATATCGGATTAGACCACATGAAGGAAATCCGTAAACAAACTCAAGAAAAATGGGATTCTTTAGGATTCTTAGATGGTCTTAAAGGTCACGTAAAAGAAAACGTTGCTCAATTATTTGAGAACCAAGCGTCTTCTTTATTAACGGAAGCTACTGACGCTGCAAATAGCGGTTCTTTTGAGACAGTAGTATTCCCTATCGTTAGAAGAGTATTCTCTAAATTATTAGCTAACGATATCGTATCAGTACAAGCTATGAACATGCCAATTGGTAAGTTATTCTACTTCGTACCACAAACTTCTTCAAGAGTTGATGGTTCTGGGGCAGCTGGTGACTTCTACCAAGACGGTGCTACTTTCTCTGCACACACTGCAATGGAGAAAAGTTTACCAGAATGTACTGGTTTTGGTGATTGCGTTGTAACACCATATAAAGCAAAAAATCTTTATGATTTATATTATAACGATGGGTTATTTGATAACTCTAAAGGAACTGTATCTCTTTCTGTAGGTACTGGTGAATTACAAACTTTAGGTGCTGATGGACAATTCACTGCTCAAACTGAGTTAGGTGATTTACCAACTGCAACTGATGGTTCTTTAAGAGCTGCTATCATTAAAGTTACTGGATTCGATAGCGCACCGACAGGTAATGCTAAGGGTAGATTAACTGGACCAGATGGTAACGAAATGGATACTGAGGCTTTCTTAGCATCTTTAAAAGTTGTTAATGATTCAACTGCTGCATTAGTTGACCAGGACGCTGAAGTTGTTGCTGCTGCTGACGCTGAGATTCCTTTCAGATTAGTAACTCAGAAATACGGTAAAGGTATCGTTGAGTATGGTGATATCTGTGATAGTGCTGGTGATTTATACTTAGAGTTAGATTTAACTCACCCAGCTGTTACTACATCTACTTATGATGGATACGTTGGTATCGAAATGGACGCTGTACAGTCTGCATTGACTGAAACTGCTTTCGGAATTTCTTGGGCTACTTACGCTTCTCTAGAATTAGAAACTGAATTAGGTGAAGTTTCTTTCAAATTAGACGAAGTTGTTGTATCTGTAGAAGAAAGAAAATTAAGAGCTACATGGTCTCCAGAATTAGCGCAAGATGTTAGTGCATTCCACAACATTGATGCTGAAGCTGAATTGACTGCAATGCTTTCTGAGCAAGTTGCTGCTGAAATCGATAGAGAAATCTTAAGAGATATCAGAAAAGCTGCTGCTTGGCAACTAAGATGGGATTACAACGGATGGAGAAAAGCTTCTTCTGCTGCATCACCATATACACAAAAAGACTGGAACCAAACTTTAATTACTAAAGTTAACCAAATTTCAGCTCAAATCCATAAGTCTACTTTAAGAGGTGGTGCTAACTTTATCGTAGTATCTTCTGAATTATCTGCAATCTTTGATGATTTAGAGTACTTCCACGTAAGTGATGCTAACCCAGAGCAAGACCAATACAACATGGGTATTGAAAGAGTAGGTTCTTTATCTGGTAGATACCAAGTATATAGAGACCCATATGCTCCATCATTCTCAATGATTATTGGACATAAAGGTAAATCATTGTTAGACACTGGTTACATCTACGCACCATACGTGCCAATGCAATTAACTCCTACAATGTATAACCCATTCAACTTCGCTCCAGTGAAGGGGATTATGACAAGATACGCTAAAAAAGTCGTTAATAATCGTTTCTACGGACACGTAAGAGTTGACGGTGTACCTACATTTAACGTAGCTGAATTAAGATAATAAATAATTAATCTTATATAAACTTAAAAGCCTACTCCTAGAGTGGGCTTTTTTGTTTTATGGTAATATTTATATATAAACGATTTAACTATGAAAGCTAATAAAGTTGCTAAGAAAAGAAGACCAGGAGTTCATTCAAAGAGTAAAACATCAAGCTCTAAGAATTCAAAATTTTACAAGAAGAAAAATAGAGGACAAGGGTAAAAAAAAAGGAGGGTTAAACCTCCTTTTTATTAATGTTCTTTTAGTAAAATTTGTTTTACATCTTTCCTGAATGCTGCATCATCACCATCTTCATTTGTTACTATAACATACCATTTAGGTACATTACTTTTAGGTGTTCCCATTAATTCATCATATGTGATAACTAAATCTGGGTTTAAATTAAAAGCTTTAGAAACTCTGTTTATATATTCATCTTCATCATCAATTTTCATTAAGTCTAAACCAGCACCTATTTTTTTAGGTATTACTATAGCATTTTTATATAAATCTAAATCAACTTTACTTCTTTCTTTTTTATTAGCACCTTGTGAAAATGTTGTGTTAATTTCAGTGTCAGATGTTGCTACATCACCAATTTTAGTGTATGCATAACTTTCTACGTTATACCCATCGTTTTTAAGTTTTTCCATAACTCTTTCAGCCATATTAACATATTCTTTACCAAAAAAATCTCCAGAATCATTCCACCTTAAAACAACTTTAGATTTATAACCTTCTAACGCTCTATGTTCTATTGCTTTTTGTTTTATTTCATTATACAATCTTTCCTCATATTTTTCTGGGAAATTGAGTAAATAGTTAAGTCTTCTAGTCATTGAGTCGTATGATGCAGCGTATCTAATATAATTACCTTTTAACGCATAACAAATCAAAACACAATCACCAGCACCTGGACATGTATTTATGTAATATATCTCATCTTTTTCAATGCTATAAGCTAAACCTCTAAATGCTGGTATACCAGTTTTGTAAACGTATTCATGTGGACCACCACTTTTAAGTATTTTATCGTTAGTATTGATAACATTGGTGGGTGGTTCAATAATCCTATTAATAAAGTTGTTGACATCACTACTTGTTAGTTGTTCACTTTCTTTATCAAAGAAAGATGATTTAGCATGTATAAATGGGTATTTAGCGTCAAATTTTTCTCTATCTTTTGTTTTTTTATCTTTATTTGCTCTAACTTTATTTAAGTATTCAGCAAAAGCTTTCGGTTCTACACAAGTTTTTCTAACATCACTAAACGTGTTTTCCCAATCTATTTCATTTATTTGACCCCTAAAAGCTAATTCCTCTCTTAATAGTTTTCTTATCATAACATCTTTTTACTATAAATATTTAAAAAAAAGTATTAATACGCTTTTTTTATAGTTTTAAGTGTTATGTGTACGTATTTGTCAAGACAAATAATATTATTCCTTAACATCTCTTTGTATTTCTTTTATTTTTTCAATAATTTCTTTAGGATTATTTTCATTACTAAAGAATTCAACAAAAGAGTATGTGTAATAACCTGTTCTATTATTCTCTCTTTGTACCTTTTCCATGACAATTCTTTTGTTCATGCAGATATAGTAATCCCTAACATCATGCGTTGTGTGGACACTATCAATATATCTTAATTTGTTTTCAACCATAACACAAATATAGAGAAAAAAAATGGGATATGCAAAAGCATACCCCAAAATAGTTAATGACTATTGATTGTTAATTATTTTTTACAACAATCACACTTGCAGTTTTCACCACATTTTCCGTTACAGTTACATTTTTCGCAGTTACACATAATTATTTATTTTATATTAAGTTGTTATTTACAAAGTTTACTTGCTATTTTATGGGTTATGGTGTTGAATTGGTCTTCATCATTACTAGACTTGCTTAAACCAGTTTTTAATTCATCTAATAAGCCTTGTATGTTGTCCCAATCCTTTTGTTCTATATGTGATTTTTTTAATAGTGATATTAAATCATCATAATTGTCAACACTAAAATCATCACATATATTCCATTCTTCAGAACTTGAATTCCTTATTGATTCAGACAAAAATTTACTTACCCTATTCTTAATTAACTCTTCCATATTATTGGCTAATTCTTAAATCTGATTGACTTACAATATCAAAGCTAAGTACTTCTGCTATTGTATTAACTTCTAGATTAGATTCTACCTTAACATCTAAATAATAAGTGTTAGGTACAAGACTTGCTGTATCTAATAAGAAGTAATTGTTATTATTTGTCATCTCAACATCTTGGAAGTCAATTACAGTATATTGATTCTTACCTTCTTTAACGTATAAGCGGTATTTAAGGTTGTCTACGGTCTGTTTTTGCTCCACGGTATAAGGAATTCTAGTAGAGACAAGAACCTTTCTTATATCGCCTCTATGAATCTTTTCATCTCTTTTAATACCAGTAACATTAATACCTACTTTTTTAGGTAACATATCATTATCACCAATATTAAAATAACCAGTACTATCTTTAAGTGTGAAGTCTAATTCTACATCAGGTCTTACCACACCATTAATGGATATACCAGACCAAACATCAGTGAATTGAATACAATCAGTGTTATCAACACTTGTTGGTACATTTATATCTATTGAATAAACACCCTTAGTTACGTGTGTAACATCTGTAGGTGTGTAAGCTGAGAATAAATCACCATCACCGTTGTATATATTAACACTTGGTATAGTGTCTAGGTTTGTTGGGTTTCCAGCTAAATTAACGTATAAGTATAGTTTATTATCTTTATCTAAGTAGAAATCAGTTCTATCATCTTTTATATGTAAATCATAAACTGTTTCCACATATGGTTCATAGAATGTTTGTGTATATCTTGTAAAGAAACCAACATATTGATAATCTGTTGTTGGGGTTTCTTCTAATACTCTAGTAAATGCAACACCTAAACCGTTGTTAGTATTACCAGTTAAATAACCATTAACAATATCGGTTATATCTATTTCTAGGTTTTCATTACCCTTATCAAAGTGTTGTGTTGCTAATACTGTTGATGAGCCAGAGTAAACACCATTACCTCCTGGCCAAGGTGTATTTGTTCTTGCGTCTAACCAGTTTGATGGTGCGAATGATTCAGATGTTTGGCCACCTATGAATGCACAACTAGCGTAATCATATCCGCAACCTTCATCCCATTCTTCATCTACTGGGAATAATATTAAATCAAAAGAACATGTTCTTTCTTTACCGTCACAAGTTTCTTTACCTAATAATTCTAAATCGAATGCACCTGTGTTGGTCATTCTAAGTGTATGTTTTAGTTTTGATAAGTCTGTGTATGTTCCACCAGTATATAAGTCTTTAAGTCTAGATTCATCAAAATAGAATATAAATCTACTATATGATTGTGAAGTTGAGTCACCACCATAAAATAATTCAGCAACTGGGTTTAAACCAGTGTTTACGTTACTATTATAAACTAGTGTGTTGTTTTTATCAAAAAATGTTCTTATTACCATTTTATACTTTATTAATAAATATCTGAAAATATTAATTAATTCGTATATTTTTGGATAACATGGCTTTTTCTAGGGTTTCTGCTTGTCTAATAAAATCGTACATTGTCCCTTTTTCTGAACCTTTATTTTTTGATGGTGGTGAATTTATTTGGTGTACATGATTAATCAATGCATTTTTAAGTAATAATAGGTATTCTATTAAAGTATCACCAAAAACTAACGGGTGAGCTTCATTTAGTATTTTACTCATCTCATCATCTGATATATATTGTGCAGCACCAGTGGATTGTGGGTCTACATATGTTAAATCATATGTGTTGTCCCTATTATGTGTTAATAAGTTTATTTTATCAGACACGATATTGGTTACTGTAACATTTTTAGTTTTACCATCATCACCAGAACCAATACCAAAATTATTTAATTGTTTTTCATTAAATGTTTGGTTGTATTTTATTTGAAAGTATCCTGGGTTTTGACTATTAAATGTCTTTGGGTCATTCTGAACAAATTTACCAGCCCTTATGAGTATTTCAGCATCTCTTTGTATTACATCCGTGTTATTTCTACCATCAATCACAACATGTTTTGGGTCTTCGTATAAACCTTTTGCTGTTGTAATTCTGTCTATTTCTTCTCCTGGGTCTGATATACCATCAATTCTATTTGCTGTCGCTGTTGTATCTGCGAAATCACCATTAAATTTAGTTTCACTAGATATAAATGGTCCAATATAATATCTATCACCTCCCTTTCTGTTACCATCTGGTATTATAACTAATACTTTTTCTTTACCTCTTGGTGTAAAATTTAAGTGTTTAGATAATAGTGGAAAGCAGTTGGGTAAATCGATGTTTTCTTTACCATCATCGTATTCAGTACCAGGTATTCTAACTTTTATTGCGTGTCTATCTGCGTTAAACCTTAAGATTTTTTTTCTTTTTTTATTATCATTTGTTTCGACATCGACTTTACCAACAATCTCCACAATACCCTCAACAAAAGGTCCTAATGCTGTTGTCTCATTAAAACTATTGTTTCTTAAAGAACCATATTTACCATCAAGTATATTTGTCATTACTTAGTTTTTAATCTTTCAGACACTATCTTAGCAGCTATTTTAGCTTGCTCTTCAAGTTTTATTAGTTTATCCCAGTCACGAAGCATTTTTTCTTTTAAGTTAAAATGTTCGATTTCCATTTTTTTAATACTCATTAGTATTTCATTATTACTCATATCATCATATACACTCATAACACTATATTTTTTTTACGTAACAATTCCACCACCAGAAGTTATGGTTGTGTTAGCACCTTGAACAATAATTGGTCCACCAGCATTACCACCCACAGCTGTAATCTGTATGGTACCTGGAGGTATAACAACATCAACTTTACTATTAAGTCTAATCTCGTCAAGCATTTCTTCCGCAAGTTCAGTTATTGCTATGGTAAATAAATTTTCTTCACCACCGAAAGGGGCATCCGTCATGGGTATTCCTCTTTTCTCTAATTTAGCAATTAAATTTTTACTTAGGTTTCTAGCACTCATACCTGGTCTTAGTTTAGCACCCACTAATAATAGTGGTGGTGGTATGGGGGTTGGTGGTTCAGCACCAAATGTTGGGTTTGAGAATGTTTTAAGTATGTCAATAACGGTAATTATATTGCTTAAATTAATATTACTGAATATTTTCTTGAATACACTCATATTATAAATTTTTTATTATTTTAGATAATAAATCTGTATATTTATTTTTTGGTATTAAACTAGTTAGTGTCTTTGCGTAATTAGTTGCTTTTTCTATTTTATCTTCAATTTTATCCCTTAAGATTTTTTTTAAATATAACCTTAAAACATAAATTAACACTATTGCTATAATACTTTCAATAAGTTTTTTTCTAATTGCTTTAAAAACTTTTTCATTTGATTTAATTAAGTCAATTGGATTTTTATATTTTGGTACATCACCCCCATTAGCTATGGTAAAATTAATCATCAATATTGTAACAAACTTTGGAGATATTAATTGCGTCATAAACATTAATATTAGTTTATCAATAATCTCTTTAAAAAAATTGTATTTAATACTTTCTGAATCTTCACTTGGGACTTGTCCAGCTTGTATATTAGCTAAGTTATCTAAAGACTTCTCAACAACAACCAACTCACCTTCCTTATCGTTAATATCTAATGAATCAAACTCATCATTGATTCCTTCTACATCTTCTTTAGGTATGTTTAAATTTATATTACCACAACATTCTACTTCTAGAATACCTTTTTTCTTATTTGTGGTTAACTTATCTATTTGAGCTAATTCTTCATTAGAGAACGTGTATACACTTTCTTGTACAATTTCACTATCAGAATCAATTAACTTTTGTAGGGTTTGCTTAAGCTCTACTTCTTTTTTAATTTGTTCTTTGGTTTTATTTATAAACCTAGATGAACTGACTGTACTGAATATTTCTTCTAGTATGGTATTAATAATTGATTTTGAATCTAATGAACCTGGACTACCAAAAATACTGATATTATCAATATAATTATTATTAAAATCAACCATTGATTTACCAGAATCATAACTAGAATCAGCTTTAAAAGTTAATACGTTATTACCATTAGTTGTTGTTTGTTCGAATTTACTATTTAAAATACTTTGGAATATCTGTTCAGTATTTTCATCTTGTATTGTGAAATTAAGGTACGTATTAAAATCTTTACTATTAACACCAGTGTTAACATCTGTATATATTAACCCACCGTCAACACTATTTGGGTCTATTTTCATAATATCAAAGAAATCTAAATCTTTAACATTTATTTTAATACCAGCACCTGTTGATTTAAAGAAACTGGGTATTGATGGGTTTATATCGCAACCACAACTCTCTTTTAAGGTTGTTTTTAAACCCTCCTTTATTTCTTGTTCTAGTCTTGGTATTTGAAATGTGATGACATCCACAGCGATAGTCTTAAGTGCTTGTAGTTCACCTAAAACCACTAGTATATCAGCTAAAAACTTCATTATGTTTCTTTCATTATTAACTGAATCTAAAGAATCATTTTTCTTTTTCTTAGGTAATAATGCGTTTAAGGCTGCGATTCTTCCGAATATTTCTCTTTTGCCATCAATAATACTCATAACTAATCATCATTTTCTTCTTCTTCATTAGAAGAATCTTCAATAAACTTTCTTATCTGTCTAAAGTCATTAATATCTACCTTACCATCACTTCTATCATTCATAGCAGCTTCAGCATCACCTCTATTTTTAATAATATCGTTTTGTAATTTAGCTATTTCTAACTTAATCTTTATAGCTGAATCTTTAACCTTTAAGGCGTTTGTCTTTTCTTTAGCTAATTTAGTTAAATCGTCAACATCTTCTGGTTCAGCAGCATTTTCCATTTCATTAATAGTTTTCTGAGCGTCATTTATGTTACCACAAGCATCATTATATGTTTCTTGTAATAAACCCTCTAAACTATCAACATTATTGGTTTTTATATCCTGTTTTTTCTTCCTTGGCAAAATAATATAGTTTTAAATTAATCATTATTTCCTTTATTTATAAATATCATAATAGATATTTTTTATTCGGTTATGCCATTTTCAATACCGTCTATCTTAAGAATAGCGTACAATTCTTTGAATCTTTTCATTGCTACCCTAATATCTTTAGTATTTAAACCCGTATAATTTCTCATACTTTCCAAGACAGAATTTTTATTGAATTTGGTTCCACCAGCCATGGAATCTAGGGTTACTTCCCAATCCATTAATATATCTATTAGAGCTAAACCAACCTTTTCTTCATTTTCACTTAATTTTTTCTTACCTACAATACTATCATCACCTTCTAATTCATTTTTAATACCATCAATTAGTTTTTTTATAAACTTATCCATGGTGAATTCAAGGTCATCTATCTCATACTGAAAGTCTTTTTTCTCTTCTAGACTTGTAGCTATATCTTCATAAGAAGAGACTTGTTTAACTTTCTTATCATCATTTATGAGTAAACCTAGTATATAATTTTTACAAATTGTTCCGTAATAAGAGTAAGCCTTAGTACCTTTAGAATTTTCAAATTTGTGAGCTTTTGTCATTAGGAATGAAAGAGTATCACTATGTAATTGTTCAAATGTTTCACTCTTCCTATATAATTTATATCTCCTAATTATCGATTCAATCATCTTATCCAGCGGCTCTCTGAGCCACTGGTTATAGATTGCATTCCTTTCTAAATCATCCTCAGACTTCAAATAATTTAAAACAGCTTCTTCTTGTTCGGGACCAAAGTACAGGTTTGTTGTTCTTTTGCGTCCTCTTTTGTTAGCCATTCCGATTATTTTACTTCTTCGTATGTTATTTCTCTTTCATTGTCAAAATAATATTCTTTCTTTGCCTGTGCTAACCACCAGTTAGCTTCAACTGGGTCAATCTCGGTTTTGTAATTATTGAACAATGAACCAGGTCTCTGGTTTAAGTGTTTGTAACCATATTTAGGGATTACCATCACTTTGTGGCTTTTAAATGTTAATCTTAACAAGAATTCATAAATAAATGTTAGCTTAATATTTGATTTAAAACCACCAGCGTTTTCAAATGAACTTTTCTTCATTGTGACACCATCGATGTTAAAGTTTTGGAATGATAATAATGCGTTATTATCTAATACACCTAATTCATCTGAGAAACTATTAGCCCATACAGCTTCATTAGTTAATCCCATAAATCCACCGTCTGGTTCGTTAATATCGATAATGATAGGCATAAACACATCAACATCCGTGTGCGCTTCTCTATATGTCACAACATTTTTAAACCATTTGATTGAATACTCATCATCAAATTCTAAAATACTGAACCACTCAGTATTACATTGTGATACACCGTAATTAACTTGAGTTGCGAAATCAGTTTTACCTGGGTTTTCAACAACAGTTACTTTAACACTGTAAGTTGTTAAGTCCATATCTGTTAATGTCTTGTATACTTCAGAACCTTCTGGTACAACAACCATGACTTCATCTGGTTTAACTTCTTGATTATCCACACTAGTTAATGCAGTGTTGAATAATTTAATATTATCTTCACCAGTTAATTCATGCACTGGTACAATTACTGAAATATTTGTTTTTTTATTTGCCATTTTTATTTTATTTATTACTGAGCAGTTTCTGTAATTTGCTCTAAAACGTTATTAAATTCTGTGATTCTATTTTTAACTAATGTATCGTACACAGTTTCAATAGATTCTCTTTGTCTTTCAACAGTATATGTATCCTTAGTTTCTTCCATACCATCTAATAAGTCTTGTGGTAAGTTATCTTCTAACCAAACTTTCATATAAGTTGCAATTAATTCTGGAATATTTAAATGAGTGTTTGTCCAAATACCATTATTTCTGATTCTACCATTACCTTCAGCATCAGTTTCTTCCATCCATTCTGGAATCATATTAGGCATCTTACCAATAACTGGTGTATTACAGTGCATAGCTTCTAATGGGAAAGTTCCGAACCCAGCTCTATCGTCTAACCATACTGCTAAACAAGACTTACCTAATTCTTCAGCAAACTGTCTTTTAGGGATACCTCTCAATTCTTTAAATGTAATCCATTTATATAATGGGTTCTGTAAATAGAACATTTTAGCGATTTTAGCTGCGTCACCTTGTTCCCTAGCCACAATACTAACTACAGGAATCTTAGGTTTATCAGAATCAGTAAAATAATCAGAAACACTTACTGGAACCACATGTGTGTTAATCGATGGGAATAATGTTCTTAAATACCCAGCTTGTTTATCTGAAGTTGTAATAACTGTATCAAAACCATAATCAGTCCATCTTCTACCGATAGGTAATAATTCAGTGATATAATCATAGCTTTGAGATAAAACAACTTTCTTACATGGGAATTGTTTTACTTGGTCCATTACATTTGAAAATACTTCTGGTATAATAATGAAATCTTGTGGACCAACATTTAACTGTTGTGATTCAATAGACATGTGTGGTAGTTTAGCGTATTCTTCACCTAACCAGTCAGCAATACCCATACCGTCAGCATTACCGTAAAGTCTATAATCATTTTTTTCGTGTAAGATATATGCGTTATAACCTAACTCATTTAATACCTTAGCATGTTCATAAATGTTAGCAATCCCAGCTGTTGGGTTACCCATTGTATCTAATGTAAAGAAATATAATCCAAAATCCTTATTATCTAATTTTGAAATAATTTCATCTACTTTTACTTTTTCTACTTGTTCACTCATTTTTTTTAATTTTATTTATTTATTTATTTATTTATTATTCTACTTCTACTATAATATCATAATCTAGTAGTGTATTAAAGGCCAATTTAAATGACATTGGGGCTTCTAAAAACGCCCTATCAATACCTAAGGCATCGTCAACTTCTTCATTATAAATTAACACAACCTCTAAAAAACATCTAATAGATTCATACTTCGCAGCATCAATCTCTCTAGAGCGTGGCATGGTTGTTTTAGTAGTTTCAGTAACAGTGTTACCGTCTTTATCAGTTATAACTTTTTCTTCAATCTCTTCACTGATTTCTGGGTTATTAACTCTGATAATTTCATCGATTTTATTAATATCGATTTTAAAAATTTTTCCTCCAAAACTTAACATATCTCTAATTAATTTCTTCGTAAGTCGTTATTTTAGTATTCAATATCTTATCCCTTAACTCATTATCTTTAATGAATTCCAAAATAGAATCTAATTCAAAATCTGATTTTGATTCTTTATTATAAGATGAGTTAATCTTGATTGATATCTTATCGTTAGGTTTAGTTTCTAATGCTCTTGGGTTGGCTGTGATTAATAAATCAACATTACCCCAAATATCCTCATAATTTTGAACAAAGTTTATTTGTTCTACACGACAACCTAATTTAGATAGGAAAAAATATGTTGATGGGATACTTTTAACAACTTCTTTTGATGTTATAATGATTTCGTGTTCTTCTTCATCCTTCGTGTCCATAAGGAACATGTTGAATTGGTTCATTAAGTTTTCATGAAGTTGGTCAGCATGACCAAATATTTCTAAAGATGCCTCCAAATATAAGAACTTATTCATTTCATCAATAGTTTTAAATTTAAAATGATTAATTAAATCAAAACTATCCACAGGGTTTTTATCGATATCTACTTCACCGATATACTTTTCATAGGTGTATGCTAATTGCCCTATAAAATCCCTTAAAACTTCGTTAATATCTATACCTATTTTCATATTAACCAAAATACATCACATTTTAGTTAAAGTAAAGTTTATAATTTAAATTTTCTTTTTAAATATATATTTAACCTTCTAAGTAATGGGTGTTTCTTTTTTTTGTTTGGTTTTTTAGTTTGTTTATCAGTTAAATCTTTATTTTGATTCCTTTTAGTAGGTACGTTATTAGAAACATTATCATAGTTTTTTAGAATCTTACATATAATTTTGTTTCTAACTATATCTTCTTTTTCAAATTCAAAGAAACCAATTTCATCGATGTTCTTATGTCTGTTCATGGCATCATATAAACCACTTTGTTTCACATTTCTATATTTATCTGATTGGTCTAAGTCTCCAGATAAAACATATTTAGAATTTTCACCTATTCTTGTTAGAATGGTTTTAACTTGTTCTGGCGACATGTTTTGGACTTCTTCGATGACCACTATTGAATTATCAATTGTTTTACCTCTAATGAACCCTAACGGTTCTACTTTGATTATTTCTAATTCTTCTAATTTTTGTCTATTAGCTTTACCTATAATTTTATCAATAATATCTAATGAAGAGGCAACATGTGGTTCCATCTTTTCTTTCATATCACCTGGTAAGTGACCAAGTTTTTCACCAGCTTCAATAGCTGGCTTGGTGATAATTAATGTGTCGTATGGGCTAGTTTTATTTTGTAACAATTCGATACCTCTTGCAATCGCAATATAACTCTTACCTACACCAGCTGGACCAGCCGCTATAACTATTTCTTTTTCATTAATTAGGTTTGCGAATTCTTTTTGTTTTATATTTTTACACTTAAGTCTGTGTTTTTTTGGTAGGATAACATCTATAACCCTATCATTATTTTCTGCTACTAAAACTGATGTTGAACTTCTTCTTTGTGTTTTGGACATATATTACCTTTTTGATTCCTTATTTTTGTATTTTTGGTCTAGTTCTTCTAACCTGTACTTTTCTAATAAATATTCACCATTTAAGATTACTTCAGATTTAAATTTAATCACATAATAACCATCAAACTGAACTATCTTATCAAACTCCTTAACTTCATAATGAAATTGATGGAAGTCTTTAACACCAATATCTTTATATGATGTAAAACCAACACCAATAATATCTAACATGTTACTAGCTCTAGGGTTTTTAATCGCTTTTTTAACCTCAGATAAAAATAATCTAGTTTTTCTATCATACTCATCAGGGTAAATACTTACGTAGAATTCTAATAACCTTTCCTTGTCATTTATTATACGGATATTTAGTTTATTAGTAAAGGATTCCAACTCAAATTTAGGTCTTAAATCTCTAATTATTTTAATTGGTTTATCAGTTTTAATATTAGAGTGGTAATCATCATTACTTATTTCACCTAATGTCGCTGATTTAGACTCATCATCAGATTTAACTGATTCAACTCTTTCATCTAAATCATATTCCTTAATATTATCATTTGATATAATGTCAATTCCACTAAGAGTAACTTCTTTATTATTTATAACCATTTCAAGTGGGTAGTCATCATGAGTATCTAATTTAATTTTCTTTAAACCAGATTTTATTGTAGCTGAAGTACTTTTTTTAACATTTAAATCATGGTAACCTTCATCATCTACAGATAATGAATTAATAACCATTTTATCAGAAGCTTCCAAGACTTTAAATAGTCTCCACCTTAATTCTTTTACTTCTTGAGTTATTTCACCTCTATCTAGTGCATCTGCTAGAGTTCCTTGATTGTGTCTTTGTACTTGACCGATATTACCTTCTAACTCAATAGATGATTGTTTAAGGGAATCCTTCTCAACACTAGCTGTTGCTAATGCGAATGCGGTTGCTTGTCTTTTAAACCATTTTTTAATTTTATCTATCATTGTATCGGTATTATGATTTCTTCACCAACAATTTTATATCGTACCTTTTCTTTATTTTGATTCATTGATTTTAATAATTCTTCCGCTTCATTGAAGTCTTTAGCGTTAATTTTTGGTCCCTTGGACCCATCACTTTTTACTGTTACAAATGTTTTCATACTCTAATATATGTGTTGTAGAATAATTGTCAAGCTTTTGGAAGAACATTACCTTTTTTGCATTTTCAGAACCAATAACTTCCTTATCCTTGTAATCATCGCCCACTACCATTGTATGAACATTATATTTATCTATTGACGCTATTAGTTCTTTTTCAGAGTTAAATATAACTACCTGGTCAACATATTTAATAGCTCTAAGCATTTCAGTTCTATCAAATTGATTATTGAATGGTCTAGTATCACCTTTGAGCTCTTTAACACGCTCATCGCTATCTATACCAACTATTAATTTATCACCTAAATTTTTTGCGTATCTAAGTAATTCTATATGACCTATGTGTAATACATCAAAACACCCATTAACCCATACTATCATATCTCTTCAATCCTTTTAGTTTTATCACATATGAGTAAATCATAATGTGGTTTTTCGTTACAAATTATTTCGTGGAATAAGCAACCCCATTCTACTAACTGTTTATTAGTTAGTTCGGTCCAGTTTTTACCAGACGTTTGACCTCTGGCTGTCCAATATATTATGGTGTGACCTTCATTATAAAGTTTATTTATTTTATCAACGTTTTCTTGGATGGGAATCGATTTATGGTAATCCGAGTTAAATGACTCGCAAATAGTACCGTCTATGTCAACATATATTAGCATATTTATTTTTGAGAGTCACCTGGTTCGACTCTATAGCTATCTTCATCAAAGTGTTCTGTTGATACTTCAAAAACTGTAGCACCATCAGTTAGTGCTTTAAGCTGGTGTGGTTGTCCCTGAACTAAGTGAATTATATCACCTTCTTTAATTGTTTGTGTTATTCTATTTGCGTTTGTAGTGTCAATCCAATTATATTCAAATTCACCTTTAGATATGTACCATGTCTCTTCCTTGCGAATATGATAGTGCATACTAAACTTAGCTCCTTTATTGAATACAAGTAATTTACCACAATAAGCTTCACTATTGTGTATCCATAATTCGTAGCCCCATTTCTTTGGTACTAATTTTCCTTTTTTTGGTATTGGTTTACTCATTACTTAATAACATTTAAGATATTTTGGACAACTAATTCTGCTCTCTTAGAATCTAATTTAACCCCATATTCACCATTTAATAGCTTTTCTCTACTATAATGAGCAAACTCTTCTCTCTCATTGTCGTGTGTTAACCAGTAGTCTATTTTACTCGCTAAATCGTCCGTGTCGTCTTTATTAACCCAGATAAGTCCATCGCCATATAATTCTTTCATGTATGGAATATCGAAACTAATTACTGGGCATAATTGTTGTATTGATTCAGCTGGTGGAATACCAGACCAATGTTGTATGGCTAATTTACTCTCAGCGTAAATCTTTACCTTGTCATCATTATTAAAAGCGCCCAGGGCCTCAATATTAACGTTAGGGTGAGATATGTTTCCACCAATCACAACGAACTTGGGTTTAGTTTCAGTCTTAGCGATAGCTTCAACTGTGCGTGACACTCTTTTCTTACCATCATTAACCCTGGCAATAGTTGCAACTTGATTCTTCTTTGGTAAGTTAATTATATCATATTCTTTACAGGCTGGATACCTAACAAACTTATTGTTGAAATCAATCCCAGTCTTTTCCTTAATCCATTCAAACCCACCTGGAGTAGAACTAAGTGCGAGACTAACAACATCAGCGTCTTGCATGGCTTTTAAGTTCTGCATGTACCTACCTTTGTGACCTAAGTTGGTTGGTTCGTTAAAGTATTTGGACCATCCATTTTCAAATCTATATGGTGGTACCCATTCACCATGAATATAACAGGGGATGTTGGCTTCTTTTGACAGTTTAATAGCAATTGATGGTACATTATTACCATCCATGTCGCCCCAAATCAAATCATAACCTATAGCGCTATTTTTAACTGGTCTGTAAGTTTGATTAAAAATATCTATTTCTATATTACCATAATTTAAATTAATATATTTGGCTAAATTTTCGCTTGGTGAGTTTAAATTGGTTTGCCCACCAGGACATATAAATAGTATTTTTATTTTGCGCTCCATTTCGTAAAAATTCTTTCTAAATAATTATCTTCTAACATCCACTTGGGTACTATATGTGGGCGACTATTAACGATGTTTTTTAGTGATTCGAATGACCTTTTTTCTATATTAATTAATGCTCTTTCTTTTGCTTGTGACCAAACAAAATCCCTTAAGAATCTTTCATAGTTAACCATATTGTCTAATTCTTCGAACCTCCAGAAAGTGCCAGACCAGTTATTATTACTTGGTCTTTCTTTTAAAGTTACTCCACACTCTTTAAGAGTTGTAAGTAAGATATCATCAACACTATTGTCATGGTACACCACCATTTTGGCTTTAGGGAAAATGTCTTTATATTTTTTAGCGTTTCTAATTAATCCATCCCTATAAATGTCTGTGGATTTTCTACCAGAATTAAAAAATATTGGATATGAAATTACTAAACCCATTACTTTCTTTTAATTCCAATAAAACCAGGTCCTAATATACTTTGGGTTTCTAACTCCCAATTATCATTATCAGCTAAAAATTTATTAAATGCCTTTAGGACACCATAACCAGTTGGTCCAGGAGTCCCTTCAGCTTCAGTATCATCAGAGAATATATACTTATTAACTTTACCTTCAAATTTATTTAATTCTTTATAAACGTGTGTCTCAGAATGATTCCCATCCAACCATAAAAAATCTGTTTGTTCAAAATCATCAATATTAATATCTAAACTATTTTTAACATAAAATTCATATTTAATATTATTTTTTTCTGCCAATTCTTTCACACCATTTTTAGAAAAGTCTTTTATGTCATAGGATACTAATTTATTTGGTTTTGTATATAAAAACACTCTAGCCGTGTGACCTATGTTATGTCCCACTTCTGTGATATGATTACAATTTTTAATATGTTTTAATAAATCTCTTAGATGGTCACCGTATAGGTTGTTAGATTTTTTGTCATATTCATTTAATGGTTTGTAATTTTCTTTATTGTATGGGACTAAATGATGTGGACCATCACACGCCCATTTAAAGGCTTCTTCAAGATTAGTGGTTTTATTCACTATTTTTCCATATTCATTTTTTAAATTACTCATATTTGAACTATATCTTTTATTTTTATATTACTATAAATATAGGTTATATTGTACTATAAATCAAGTTTTATATTTGTTATTTTAGTATTTTTTTAGCCCATTCAAGCCTACTAAACTTTTGAACGGACTTGTAACCATTTTCGGCAATTATTAACCGTTCTTCTTCATTATTAAGGTAGTATTCAATCTTATTCTTTAATTCATTACTATTATTGAATGTAACCAGGTCTTTACCGTCTATAAAATCTAGTCCCATGTTTGGCCACGGTTCAGTAAGTAGAAATCCTTTACTAGCCAATACCTTATAGGTTCTGTCGGAAGTGCCACCTTCAGTGAAGTTTAAGTTAATTTTAGATTGACTAACTGCTTCAGAATGTTTTTCACCATATGCGTCAGATATAACTTTAAACCCTATTTCTCTATGGTAATCAACTCTTTTATTTCTAAGCACACCAATAAATGAGGCTTCATATAGGTAATCAGTATTTACAGGATAATTCTGTATGTGGTCGAAACCTTCTTGTAAGAAGTTTACTTTATCACCACCATATTGCTTTGCAGCTTCATATGGGTCCCACAATGCACAATAAACCTTATGACAATGTTTTATCTTTTTAACTAATGATTTATTGAAGTTGTAATTGAGTGGGTCCATGTACCAAAGTACGGTTTTCGTAATCTCGTTACATTCGATAACAACCCTTACATCTATTTCATTACATTTACTGAATATAAGAATGTCTGGTTTTTCATTATTACAGGTTTCGATAAGAATGTCGTCACGTTTATAGTTTCCTACCTTAGCTGCTATGTCTCTATAATTGAATTCAATTACCTGATGCCCATTCTCTTGAAATGCTTGTGACTGAGCCCAATTAGTAGAGCTCTTGTTAAATACTGCTACGAATAGTATCTTCATATCATTTTTTTATCTGGTAATGCTACACCTCTTTTTGATACAACGTCAGCTGAAAGTCTATTAGCGAGTCTTATGCCACTCTCTATTTCACCGTCTATAAGGTAACCATAAACCAAACCAGCTAAAAACGTGTCCCCAGCACCAACGACATCTCTGACAGGTACTTCTATAGTTTTATGTTGTTGGCCTGAATAAAGGCAGCCATCGGAACCAAGTGTAACAATTAATTTATTTTTGAAAAAATTATTTGAAAGGTATTTGATGTGTTTTGGGTTGTTAAATTCTTTTTGATTAATCTTAATATAATCACATTCAATAGCCCATTCATCAATATCTTTTTTAGTATCCATAAAGGTTTTGATATTCAAAGCCTTAGTGTGCGTAAATAAGTTACTTAAAAATTCCTTACCTAAAAGACCTTTATTATAATCACTGATAACAATAGCATCATATTCTTCTAACCTACTAACATCAATATCCTTCAATGTTAACGCTTTTAATTTTGGTTCATCGTCAACCCTAATGAGTATATAATTAGATACTTCATCAACAAACCTACTCTTAGTTATTTGAGCTTTATTTGAAATAAATTCAGTTGGTAATCCTAACCATTTTAAATTCTCATATACATTACCAGCCATTCCTACATTGGAGTGTGATTTAGTTTCCTTGAATACTGGTGTTGGAGCTTCTGGATTAAGTCTATCGCAAGTTCCATAAATGAACTTATCAAGACAGGTTTCTCCCAGTAGTAGTATCTTCTTTCCTTCCATCTTTTAAGTAGTTTAAATAGTCTCTACACCCATCTTCTAATTGAAACATTGGTTCCCAGTTTGGTAACCACATTTCTTCGTTAGCTTTAGTGTAAAACTGATACCATTCTGGTATCTTATCTTCACTCACATAATTATACGGAATTTTACTCATATTGTAAAGGAAATCTTCAAAAGACCTTGACGAACCGCTACCCACGTCATAAATACCACATTCAGCTTCAGATGCTGCAATATTAGCTGATACTACATCCTTAACATAAACAAAGTCTCTTGTTGGTTTTTTAGGGAATAAATTAAATGAGTATATCATATTATTTTGGTGATGATGAAGATATGCTTGGTAACCAATTGATGACATATTACCCTTGTGCTCTTCACCAGGCCCATAAACATTAAAATATCTAAGTGATGTAAAACCTTCTGGATAAGAAAGTCTACCATATTCTTCACCTAATAGCTTAGACCAGGCGTATATGTTATTTGGAACACTTGTATTGTGTCCATCACCATAAACACTTGCGGAACTTGAGTAAATTACCTTCTTACCGTGTTTATTAGCTAAGTCAGTTAATATTTTAGTGAATTGATAGTTATATAAAAGCATTTCATGGTAATCTTGATTTGCAGTATCAGAGATAGCTCCTACATGGAAAATAACGTCACATTCTCTAACAAGATTATCAAACACATTAATGTCTTCACCTAAATATTCTATAACATTTTCTTTCTCGATACCTAATATGTTATAACCTCTTTTTATCAGAACCTTTTTCAAGTTCTGACCGATAAAACCATTATATCCTGTTAATAATGCAATCATACTATATTTTTTATAATTTTTGAAATATCTAAAGGTTTTGGATTCCATCCACCTTCAGAATAAAATATAACCTTTGTTCTTAATGGATTCCAGTCTTTTTCATACCTAACCCTATTATATTCGGTACTCCATACTAAGTGTGTCATACCAGCGAGACTAGCTAGGTGCATTGGGCCACTACTTGGTCCTATGATAAGATTACTCTCATTCATTGTCGCAACTAACTCATCTAAATCAATACCTCTTAAGTCTTCAGTACCTGGGATATGAAATGATTCATGATTACCAATACACGCAACCGATAAGTTACCTAAATCTTCTTTTAGTTGTACCCATTGTTCGTAAGACCAGTTTCTGTCAGAACCAGTTGATTTATTTCTACAATGGAATATAACATCAAACTTTTTACCTTTCTTATCGGATATTAATTTTATAAAATCTTGTTGACTAAAGAATAATCCCTTAGTGTCTGTAACACCTTTCTGACTATACCTCATGCCGATATCAAAAACACCATTTAAATAATCAGTATGTGGAATACTTGATATGATATCGTTTGCTGATTTAGCACCGTGACAATTCCATGCATCAGTTTTAAAACTTTCTGGGTCAAACTTTATATATTCATCAGCAAAGTCTGAATATAATAATTTATTTGTTGGTCTCCCTATTATGATAGTCTTGTCATAATTTTTTGATAATTTTCTAACAAATCCTTGCCAACAAAATAATTCCCATCCAAACTCCCCAATCCATGGTCCAGCCAATAATATTTTAGGTGTTGTATGCATCTATATAAGTTTCTTTTATTTTAGGGATTATACTATCAACATCAAATATACTCAAGTCTTCTGGGACTTCCATGAATTCAGAGTCAATAATATTTCCTTGTTTATCCACGTTATAAATTATTGCTGGTTTACCACATAAGAACCCTTCAATGGTTGTTCTTCCAAGCATAATCCCAGCAGTTTCATCGCACTTATAAAAGAATTCTTCTATGTTATCTGTTGGTGGGAAATACTTAACATGTTCATTATCTTGACCTAATTTAACACCGTAACTATTACTATCCTTACCAACAAGCCATAACTCCTTATTTTGTTCAACACACTTATCTACTAAGTCTCTAATAGATTTTTCTCTTAAATAATCCATTGTACCAACGAAAAGAGTTACTTTTTTATCTGTTCCAGATGGTAAACTTTGTTTCTTAAATCTAGATTTATCAAATGGGTTATAAATAACTTCTACGATATCTTTACCAATACCAAAGTTTTCTACAATATAGTCCTTAATACTTGGTCTAATTGCAATATATTTCTTAATCTTAGTGTCAACTATTGGGTTCTCTAAATCAATTACCTCAGACCTAACAATATTAACGAATTTCTTATCTGGATATAATTGTAATAATTGTTTAGTAATTGGTTCATGATTAGCATGAATAATATCGAAATCGGTTGGTTTTACAGCGTAAAGCACCCCTGGTTTAGATAGTTGATGACCTTGTGGTGTATTAACACCCCACTTACCATCACCCATCTTATATCCTGGTGGTTCAGACATTAAATAAGTCTTAATATTATATCTATTACATGTTTGTTTAAACTTTGGACTAACAGCTGTTGATATAACAGATACATCACAACCATTTTTAGCTAACCCTTTAGCTGTTTCAAGTGTTGATATTTCAGAACCAGTTAATCCTTGGAAGTTAAGACAACCCATTAATACTTTTAATTTTCTACCTTCAAAATTATCTTTAATTCTAACTGGTAACTCATCTTTATATTTTTCAGCAAATTCTTTTCTGTTTTCTTCCCATTGGTTGTTAGTTTCACCAATAGACATATGGTTGACTCTAATCTTAGTAGTTACACCCACCTTTACACCTTCAAACCTATTTTGGAAACAGAAGTTGACATCATAGAAATGGAAACCTTCAACCGATTCATCGAAGTCTTTCTTAAGTCTGTCTTTATGTACAGCGAACCATACACCGTCAACTACTATAGTTTCTTCAATATTTTCACCTAGGTCTTCACTGTATGCTGAAAGCCATGATTTACCTTGGTGTGTGTGCTTTACTCTACCAAACATTGCTGACCTATCATCCCACCATCTACCAGATTCAGATAAACTCTTAGTTCCAGCAACACCTATGATGCCAAACTCCTTATTTCTGTTAAATAATTTTTCAAGTTTCTTACCCCACTGTTTAGTTTCAATAATAATATCATCATGGCAGAATACAATGATATCGTTTTTGGCTAGTTTTAAACCACGATTATATGCTTTAGTAAGTGATTCACCATTATTAATGATTTCAATAACTTCAACGTGTTTATGTAATCCAGAAGATTTAATCAAGTGTTCTTGGTGTTTTTTATTTTCAAATCTTGTACAATAAACTATACTAATCATTTTATAAAGTTTTTATATTTTTCGTTATATATTTTAACAGCTTCTTCATAAAAATTTATTTCACCTGAAAGCAGTTCTTGTAATTTATGTTTATCTTCTTGGTTTATCTCTTTTTTAGTTTTAGTCACATTTGTTGTTCTATATTGCGGTTTCCAGTTATTTATTGCACAACATAAATCAATAAATTCATCGTATTTACTTGTTAAACCAAATAAAAACTTTTTATCTTTTAAGTTTATTAAAGCTTTGTCTAGTTTTACTTCTGATGGTGCGTCTATTGACATACCAGAGCAGTAATTTAATTGGTAATGTTTTTTATCTTTATTTCTTACTTCATTAAACCAATCAATAATATTTTTATCGTCATTTATCCAACCCCTATCTATAGCGTACCTGTATGCTGATATAGTTCTAGAAATTGGTTCCCTTAACATAGCTATGTATTGGTATTCTTTTGTTTTTAAGTATCTATGTAATCCCCACGGAGCATGTTCAGAGAATAAATCAAAATGTTCAAACACACTATACCCTCTAGGTTCCAACTGTGTGAATTTATCAGGTTTTCTAAAATCTAAATCTTCGTGTGTCAAAACATATGTTTTAGCATACCCCCAATATGGTCTACTTACATTAGACTCTAAGAAATTTCTAAAACTAGTTCCAGCTGTTTTACCTATATGTATAAAAATATACTTCATTTTAAGTTACTTAATTTACCAATTAACTCAGATAATTCTTTTCTAAAACCATTTAATGTCCACCCATCATAATAAGCACTCATGGTTATTTGAGTTTTTAACCAATTAATTCTATCTTTTATCCTTTTTATTTTTTCATTTATCATAAGTTAAATTTTTATTTATTAAATCTTTTAAATGAATTTTCACTTATCTTTAAAAACTCGGCCTTATTAATAAATTCTTCAAGGGTTTTAGAGTCTGAATAACTCATAGCTGAACGCAAATATGATTTAAAGTTATCAATCCAACCACTAAGTGTGTATTCCACTTTTCTATATGTTACAATACCTTCAGAAGTTTTAAGTATATTATTACCCCATTTCTTCTGGACTTCTTTGGTGCTCATGCCTCTGAACTTTTTGTAAACAGGTAAACCGATACTATATGCTTTTTCAGCACCAAATTGTGTTATAGGTACTTTTTTCATTATATAGTTATCACCACAAGACTCTAGAGCTTTATTAAATAAACTACCTACCATAACGTAATCAGCACCTAACGCTAAAGCCTTAATGATGTCTGAATAACTTTTCATACCACCATCAGCAACTATTTTTGCTGGATTATCTAACGTACATGATACATCGTAACATTTCTTAATTAAACTAGCCATTGGAAAACCAATTCCTGTTTGTTGTGTGGTTAGACAACCACCACCATTACCAATACCAACTCTTATATAGTCAGCTCCAGCTTCGGATAATAAAACGTATGTCTGTGGGTTAGCTATGTTACCAACCATTAAGATTAATTTATTAGACCATAATCTTTTTGCTTCTTGTACAGCGTCTAACATTTCTTTTGTATGACCATTTGCTGTATCAATTAAGACTTTAAATGTCCTCATATTGTACATAGTGTCAGATGAGCCTTTGGCATATGTTCGTAGAACCTTTTCTTCTAATATAAATTCTTTGATAAAATCTTTAAGTGAGTATGACTGAAACATTGAGTCGTCACCATTTTCGCCTCTTGGTAAGCATATATTAATACCTAACTTATCAAATTCATTGTAATTAGTTTTGTCAACAACAGTATCCATTGGAGCAGTAAATAATGGTAGTTTACCATTTTCATTTAATATAGTTATTTCGCTCCTACTAACTATATCACTAGTGGCTTTAGGTTTAATCAATAAATCATTAAAATCTAAACTTACTTGCTCATAAAAAAAATTACTCATATCATTTCTATTTTGTACCTGTTGAACCGAATCCACTTTCACCTCTTTCACTATCGTTTAAAGTTTCTGTCTTTGTAAGACTAACTAAATTTTTACCAATCACATTTGCAATAACACCTTGTGCTATTCTTTCACCGTTCTCAATTACAAAAGTATCCTTACCATGATTAATAAGGATAACTTTAACTTCACCTCTATAGTCAGAATCAACAGTTCCTGGTGAATTTAATACTGTAACACCATGCTTAGCTGATAAACCACTTCTAGGTCTGACTTGTAATTCAAGATTAGACGGTAACTCAAAGTATAACCCTGTTGGTACCATTGTTATCTCACCAGGATTTAGGTGAATAGGTTCACTTAAGTCAGCCCTAAAATCAAACCCAGCTGAACCTTCGGTTGCGTATTCTGGGTCTTGATTGTTAGACTTATTAATAAATTTAACGGAATAAGCAGTATAAGTTGTATTACTTATATCATCCACTAGTTTGTTAAATTCATCATTAAATGTTTCTAAGTTATAACTACCCTCTTCATTAATGGCTTTCATTAACTTATTAAACATTTCATCTTCGTTAAAATTATAATCCATATGTTTCTTATTTTTCTTCAAGTACTGCAACCATATTAGCGGTTCTTAACAAAGCAGCTAATTTCTCACCTAAAGTAGTCATAGGTCTTTGTGCAAAATCACTGTTATAATTATAAATCGCAAAAACTTCGTCTTCACTAAGGTTAATACCAGATTTAAGTGCGTAATATACTGAGCGTTCAGACGTTGACATAGATAATAACTCTTCGTTGAATGTGTACATTTCGCCTCTGTTATCCTTATGCCATTGAGACGTTTGCTCGGTAAACATCTTAGCCTTACCTATTTGGTGAATAAGACATACTCTAATGATGTTAGTAACACTTACTTGCTTAGTCTCTGGTAACGCTTCATTAATCTTTAAAGCGTATTTAGTTGTATTAAGAATATGATTTATTAAACCACCATCATAAGCACCATATAAATTTGTTGTTGTAGAACATGGTGCGGTTATAAACTCTTTACCTAACATATTGATTAGGTCATCATTAATCACTTCGTATTTAACACCAGTGTCATTAAACTTTTTTGCGTTTTTTAAAATTTTCTCTTCTGTTAACATAACTTACTAATTTATTTATTAATATCTTCCATAAGTTGTGATATGGTTGTGTACTCTTTTAATGGTCCAACCTTAACTTCAACTAATTTACCTTCATCATCTAAAGTAACACCAGTTCTTTCTGTAAACTTTTCTGTTAAATCTTTAACTTCTTCAGTTTTCTTATTTAGCTCTGATTCTTCTTTATGCAAAGTCTTAACCTTATTAATTGCTTCTTTCAACGGTTTAGTAGCGTTATTTACAGCTGATTTAATCTTAGCATCAGTTTTATCCATTTCCTCTACCTTTTTCATTATATCATGAGCTCTTCCCATTGTACCTTCAAATGAGGTTCTTACTTTATCAACTTCAACTTCCGTATCGTTTACATTGCCTTCGTTTATTAGGTAATCACTTATAAAGTCGAACACTAACATTAATTTTTCTTTATTTTTCATAACAACAAATTTATTACTTTTTTTTATTTTATGCAATAGCTTCACTATTTTTTTTAACTGTTTCTAATAACTTAACGTATAAATCACGTCTATTTTTAGTTACAGCATCGATACTATAAGTGTCTTTAACAGTTTCATATAATTTAGAACTTAGTTCCGTAACTAATTCTGGATTTTCAACCAATCTCTTAATATTTCTAAACCAATCCTTATGGTTTTTATTAGACTTAACTAATAATGCGTTACCATCTGGGTTTACAGGTAATTCATGTTGACCCTTTTGTGGTCTATCATAATAACTTGTTAGGTCTATTTGGTATGGTCCGAAGTCTTGAGCTATAATAGCTTTTTTGTGGAATCCAGCCTCAATAACCTTTAATTGTGATTTTACCTTATTAAAGATATGTTCTTCTAATGGTGCTAAAGAAACATCAAATAGATTATAATTAGTAGCGTATGTCGATACTGGTTTTGTCCAAACTCTTCTATATCCTTCATTTTCAACACCTTCATATTCTTCTTGTTTAAAACTTAACAAGTGTTTCTTATAATCTTCACTAACGATAGAGTAGTTATCGGTAAATATTTTTTCATACTGATACCAAACGCTTTCGTGTGGTTGTATAGGTCTTTGCCTTCTTTGACCAGTTTTTTCATCAATAATTGTTACATTACCTCTTAAATCAAATCCACACAAAACCATTTGAACTTTATCAATTAAATTATTACTTTTTAATTGAGCTATAAAGTTACCTAATAATTCTAAATCTTTAAGGTGGCTACTTCCACCTAACCATCCAATCCTAAGCTTATCTGATGGTTCTGGGTTTGAGGTATATTGTTTTTCATTAGGGTCAATTGCGTTTGGTAATATGTGTACATTCTTATTGTACTTTTTAATTTCCTCAGCAAATAATGGTGTTGTTGTAACAACATTTCTAGCAATCTTAATATTATTTAAGATTTTCTTATCCATTTCAGATTGCTTAATTATTAAGTGTGCTGGGTGATGTTTACCTGGAGACCAATAATCATCAATATCCATCATGGTTACAATACCAAGTTCATCACATCTATCTAGGACTTTGTCCATATTTTCAAATGGACCAAGACTTCTATGATAATGGATAACATCATATTGTTTTAAGAAATTATCATCATGAATTTTTGGTTCATAATCAATATCTACATGAAATTCATCTGAATGGTTATTTTCTAATGTAATGTGTGGTTTTGTACTTCTAAAGTATCCTACTCCAGTACGGTCACTAGGGACTACTAAAACTTTAATTTTCTTACTCATAAACTTAACTAGTTAAAACTTTTATAATTATAGTTAAGTATAATGATAAATATCAATAATGTAAACAATAAAGGCCCAGTAATCACTGAGCCTCATTTATTTAGTATTTGATAAATATTATTTAGTTGGTTTGGTTTTAATTTTACCTTCTTTGATAAGAGTGTTGATAGTTTTCTTAATTACACCCTCAGTAATGTTTTTACTATAATCAGCAGATAAGTATTCGATTAAGACATCCTTAATCATATCTCTTAATCCAGCTTCACTAATTGTAATCATATCTCCTTTAACAACACCTTCATTTACTCTTTTTTTAGTAGTTGGTGCTGGAATTGGTTTATCATCAATTAAATCAGATACATCATCTAAGTTAAACGTATGATTTATTTTTGGTTGTGATATTGGGTTTTCTAGCATAGCTTTTTTAATAACTTCTGGCATTTTAGAATTCATAATAGCATCTTTACTAGGTTGTTTCATTTGTCTTGCTGAATTACCCATTGTAGTTGCATTAGGACTCATGTTTCCCTCATTAACATAACCATCTGTACTTTGTACAAGTGTATTTCCGTCAACATTACCTGTTTCATAATTCCCATCATTTACTTTATTCATGATAGACTTGGCATTACCTAAAATATTTTTAAGTTTAGATAAATCTGCTGGTGGTGGTGCTCCATTCATAACTTTTTATTTTTTTATTCCTTTTATTGTTCTCCCATTAATCATTTTCTGGTCAGTGTCTGGACCAGCATAACCATTAAATGGGTTATATATCTTAAAGTTTCTTGGTTCTATTTTATTTATTTTATTAGTGAAAAATATTCTCCAACCAACTTTAGCATTTCTTTTTTCTGGTGGGGCTTGTTCTCCAGATTTACTAGGTCCTGATGTTTGCCATGCTCTAATACCTAAACCACCTTTAAAATTACCTAAGGCATGGATAAAAACATACCTTGGTGTACTTTCACCGTCATACCATATATTGGCTGGATACCAAAACTTATTATTATTAGCATCTATACAACCTTCAATTAACGCATCAATTATATTATCAATACTCATTTTAGTGTAATCACCAAAACAAGGTATATTAATATTAGCATTAACCTCTTGGTCTTCTGCTTCTAATATAATCTCTTTATATAAATTGTAAAGTTTCACTTAAATTTTTTTATATAGTTACTTGTCCAACGTTACCTGAAGTGTCTGGTGCTGTATATTCTGTTGTTGGTGTGTATCCCCATGTAGCACCGTTATTAGCATAAGCAGCTAATCTACCAGAACCACCAGCAGCTGGGTTACCATTAATATCAAAATCACCCCCACCATTGTAAGTGTCTAAGAATACTCCAGTACCCTTACCATAAACAGGTGTTAATGCGTCTGATAATGCTCTGGTGTGTGTTGCACCATAATTATTACTATTACTTGCGTTATCGTAATTATTAGTAGCTATTAAAGTGTTTCTTGTTGCGATAGCGATTTGTTCTAATTGACTTGGCATAATTATTAAATTTTATTATTGTTATTATTCATGTACTCTATTAAATATTTCATAGATTCAATTTCTGACTCATATGACTCATAATATGTTATTTTATTTGGGTCATTAATTTTAGAAGATTGATTTGTTTTACCGTCTAAACCTTTACCAGTTAACTTAGCATCACCCTTAACTCTTTTTAAGTTAATACCATCTTTTGATTTACCTTCCTTATAGTTGTTCATGTCACCAGTTATTGATTTTTTGGTCCCTTGAGCACCTATATTCATTCTTGCTCTTTTTGGGGCATCAATAGCATTTCTTTGGGTCTTTGCTTTACCTTCAAGATAATTAAGAACGTATTGTTTCTCTTCATTAGGGTTTTCTTTAAGATAACTTTTAAGTCTAGATATTTCGGTGGTTAAATGATTACCACTAATTTTATCTTTACCCAAATACTCTTTAACCCTATTATCAGATATTGTTATTTCTTTTTTATCTAAATCCAAATTAGGCATTATCCTATGATTTTTTTAATTTCGTCTTTTATTATTTTAGGTATCTTTTTAAAATCAACACCCTTATCAGAAATAGTCTTAATTGTATGGTACATAACAGCACCAAACTCATCTTCAGTTAACTCAGAACTTGAAATAGCTGTAATAAACTTATTCATAGTTGTAATAACATCTGGTTTATCAATTTCATCAATATCCATTATATTATTATTGTTAATATCTTCTGGATTTAATTTATCTACTATTTCCCTACTGGAATTATATTTACTGAGTAATTCTTTAATTAAATCCTCCATCTTTCCTTTAGCTTCTTCGTTGGTTGAGTTTTCATATACACCACCAACGCCAAAAGGATTACCCATGTTTGGACCAAAGGGATGAAACCTACTTAATTTATTTTTAGTCATAGTTGCATAGTCGTCACCAGTTGTAGGTATATCTTCTTCATAATCTGAATTATCATCATGTGATTTTTGAGTATTCGTAGTTATTTGACTAACAGCAAATAATTCTGGTTTATCACCACCAAATTCAATATCACCAATATCAGCGATTTCTTCTATATCCTCGCTTTCCTTTTTTACATCATCACCTTTAGGTGAATAGTTTTTCTCAAATTCTTTTTTAGTGAATTTCATAAATATTGTTTTTATTATAAATATAAGCGAAAACGATAATATTTATATAAAAAGATTTTTAATTATGGGTTTTAGAACAAAATTAGATTATTCAGATAATAGACAGATAAAACAAAGAGAGAGAACTTTAACGAATCTTTCTGGTGGGACGGTGTTTGGAGTACCTTTTAGTGCATTGACTACAGGAGTTGACCCAAGCAACAGTGCTGTTACTGAATCATATACTACAGTTGTTAGTACTTTTAGTGGAAATGCAGTAACAACGAACTTCACTTGGTATGACTCAAGAATGGATATTGCAAATTCTTCAATATCAGCAATAACATCTTCAAATAGTGGTATTACACAAAATACTGGAAATGTATTTGTTGTAAGTTCTACAGGTACAACTCTTGATGGATATAATATAAATTTAGAATATACAGGAACTAGTTTTGATTTAGCTGTTAACGCTATTTTTAGTGGTGCTGGTCCAGTATATAGTGGTACTGTAACCCATAACGAAGTGGACTTTTTAAGTGCTGGGACACTTGATTATAAAGATAGAACAATTTGGATTGATAATCCAGAGATAACAAGAACAAATAGACTTATTGTAACAAATAACCCTTCAGTTGGTTATGTTTTAACATGTGATAGTGTTGAGGGTGAGGCAATATGGAGTCCAGTTTCGGCTGCAACATCTGGTGCAACATTCTGGGAAGAGGATGGTACTGGTAATGGTGCACTTAAGGATGAAAAAGGTAGTCATACTATTAATGGTCTTTCTGATTTTTCAATAATTGCTGGTGGTGAGGCTAACACTATTGATACTTCTGTTAATTCTGGTATTTTAGGTGGTGTTAATAATAATATTAATAATCTTTCTAATAGGTCAGCAATTATTGGTGGTTACTTAAACACAATAACTTCTGGACATACTGATTCAGTAATTGCTGGTGGTACTGGTAATACAATTCATTTTGGAGCAATAGGTAATGGTGAGGCTATAGTAGCTTCAAATGACTCCACTATTATGAGTTCTAATACATCAACAATTATTAGTTCTGTAGATAGTGGGATAACTGGTAATGGACGTACTAATATTTTTGGTTCAGTAGATGCTCAAATATATGGTAATGACAGCGATTTTCATTCTGGTAATTTAATTATGGGGGTATTTAATGGTGTTATAAGTGGTGCTACAATAGCTAGAAGAAATATGATAGGTGCTAGTAACACTTCATATATGATAGGTGATGGTAGTGAAAGACTTATATTGGGTTCTGCTTCATCTAATTTAACTAGTGGTAATATTTCTTCTATCATTAGTTCTTTTAGGTCTTATGTTGATACTACAAGCTCATCAGTTATTTTAGGTTCAAGAGGTGATAGTGGTAATGACGTAACAATTACTGGTAGTAGCTCATCGTCAATAATTAGTTCAAGCATATCTAAAATTTATGACTCTAATGACTCGTCTATTTTAGGTGGTGAAGATAATTTTATAAATAATTCAAATAGTTCAGTAGTAGTTGGTGGTACTGGTAATACAATTAATATTGGTATTGGTAGAAGTGTTATTTTAGGGGGTCAAGGTATTACAGCTACAGCTGACGATACAGTGTATATGAATAATCTTACCGTAACACAACCTGGTGGTATTTTGTATAGTGATATGGATTATTCAGCTGGTCCATTTTTTGCAATATCTGGCTCATCAAAGTTAGTTAGGTATCAAATGAGTGTTGGTACTGGAGGTGCTGGTACTGGCGCTGGTGGTAGTATTGGTATTAGAGCGTGGGATGACGTTATTTACGCAACTTATGGTCAACCTGGTGATATGCACATATATGCTGGAATTAGTAGTAATGGTTTAAATATTATTTCTGCTGATGGTACTGGTGCTAGTAGTGGTGCGGATTATATTAGATTTTATGCTGGTCAAGATGCTAGTGGTACTGCTGATATGCACATACAAGGTACAGGTATTACTCAAGGTTATGTTGGTATCGCAACAGAATCGCCTACACAACAAATTGATGTTGATGGTAATGGTAGATTTAGAAATATAGGTGCAACTGCTTCAGCTGGTGCTTTACATTATGATGCTAATGGTGTTTTAACAACCAGTATATCAGATGAAAGAATGAAAGATGAAATAATCACTATTGATAGTGCGTTAGGAAAGATTAAACAACTTAGAGGTGTATACTATAAATGGAAAGAAGATATTGATAGAGGTGTTACAGATAACACTAGAATAGGATTTATAGCACAAGAGGTTGAAAAGATTGTACCAGAATTAACATTCAGAAATGAAAGAACTGAAGATAAGTTAATGGGAGTTCATTATCAAGATGTTACAGCATTACTTGTTGAAGCTATTAAAGAATTAATTGATAGTGGTGTAACTAATATTAGTAAAGAAGAATTAATATTTGAAACACAAACAATCGCTTCTGAAGATAATAATATAGAATTAAATTATGGTGGTACTCATGAATCGTCACTTGATGGTGGTTTAACAGTTGTTAAGGGTATTGATGAAAATAATGATGCAACACTTATGGTTGATTCATCTGGTGATTGGACTACAAATACCCACTTAAAACCTGATGGTTTAGTGATACCAGAATTTACCCCAACATCTAGTAATGATAATAATGGTAAAATAGGTGAAGTTACGAGAGATGATGAATACTTATATATAAGGACTAAAAACGGTTGGAGGAGAACTGGACTTGAAACATTTTAATAATGGGTAATTTAAAAAACTACAATTTTAATAAAATAGATATGTACTTGAGTAATAGTCAATATTATGACTTATATCTTGCTCAAGATGAAGTTTCTGCACCATGTGTGTGTGATACTGTTATATCTGGTGATTGTTTAGTGGTTCATTACGATTTTAATAATCCAAATATATTTTCAACTGGGTCAACATCAGCAAATACCATATATAGTTTATCTACGTGGTCTGAAGCTACAAATACTGGATATACATTCCAAACGTTTGGTTTAACTGGTATTGATAATGGTTATATAGAATATATTAAGAATAGTGGTGATACTAGTAATACAGGCTTAACACACACACTTAGTGGTACAACAACAATAATACCTTCTGGCGACACTAGGTTAACATTAACAAGAGTTACAGGTGCTACTGGTAATTATGAATATCCATTTGAAATAACTAATAGTAGTGGTACCACTGGTAATTATTTATCACTTTGTGGTGGTTTCTACCAAGGTTATTATAAATTAGATGGTTATTCATATGAAATACTACCAACTAGAGTACCAAAGGGTTGGGTTGCTGATTTTTGGTTAAATAAAAATGAATTATATTGTCATAGTGGTAATACTGATACTCTTAATGTTACATACCCAAATAATAAAGGATTTTTCTTTTATATGGGTACAAGAGCGGAAAATAAATATTGGAACGTTTTTGAAGGTAATAATACTGGATGTACTAGTGGTTGTACTGCTGATACTGGATGTACTGGAACTGTAACAACATTTTGTACAATACCTAAAGAAACTGATGTTTCATTTATTGGTAGTGAGGGATATCCAATTAATTTATCACCACCACCACTTAATATAGAAGAGGTTGATAACCAATTTTTAATATATGGTCAAGCTAGTGATAATCATAGGTGTGCTACATGTGGTAACTCTATAAGCGGTTATGGTAAAAAAACTGTGTGTGATTTCACAGGGGGTTCTATCACAGTAACTGGTTATACTCAAGAAGTAACAAATACACAAAACCCATTTCTTATTTTTGGTCAAGCTAGTGGTAATCGTAAGTGTAGTGGTTGTGGTAACCCAGTAAGTGGTTACGGTAATAAGACTGTTTGTGACTTTAGTGGTTTTACTTCAGATTTGCTTGAATTAGATAAAAATGCAGACATTATAGACAATGCAATTGGATTTAGAATAAAAGATGATGGTAGTATTGGATATAGAGCTCTTAAATTAACAGGTTATTGTTCTGGAGACACTTATACAACTGGTGTTACCATTGAAGAACAATATTCACTTAGTGGTGTTGTTGAAGATAATAAATGGCACAATATAGTTGTGAGATTCTCAATGCCAGAATATGATGAGTGTGATTTAAAATATGGTGAACCTAGAAAGGGTAGACTTATGTTTTATATAGATTCAAAACTTAAGTTCGTTGTTGATGATGTTGATGAGTTTATATCTAATAGACTTAATGAATATAAAGATAAACAACTAGGGGTACCATTTAATATGTCATTAGGTGGTGGTTCTCAAGGTCTTTTAGAGTCAATGACTTTTGATGGTCAAGATAATGATGATTTGAATTTAATAATCCAAGAAAATTACGCTGGAACATTTGTGGGTGATATCTCACAATTTAAATTTTACATCTGTGATTTAGATTGGTGTGAAATTACAAATAATTATAATAAAATAAAAAATAGATACAAATAAAGAAACGTTATGCCTAGTAACAGATTAATACTTAGAAAAATGGGTTCTCCGTGGAGAACACAACATTCGGATATAACTAGAGGAACTACTTTAACACATGCAGATTTAGATAATAACTTCATCTTCTTGAAGGGTGAAGTAATTGATTCAGCACGATTAGATGGTGAAACATTAAAGTTAACTAAAATTTGCGGTGCAGATATAGAACTTAATTTAAGTGCATTAACTCAAACCAATGAAGATTCGTTAAGAGTACTTTCTGACACATCGGATGAAATTAAAAATAACTTCAACACTGATGTTACTAACATAAACACAACAATAAATGAATTTAAATCAGATGTTGAAAACAATAGTGTTTGGGAGTGGGTTGATAACAGAAAAAATGAGGTAAAAATTAAAGGTAGTGGTAACACAGATACTATTGTTTACGCACCTAAACTGAACATCAATATAGAACCAGCTAATGATAATTCACTTACACAAGTTTTAGTTAGAGACGACAATGGTAATGTAAAGTATAAGGATATTAAATCATTTACTGACTTAAATGTTGTTAGTGGTGTTTATGATATTAAAAGTGGTATTGTAAAACTTACTAATAATGAAGGTGGTTCTTTTGAGATATCTGGGTTTACAAGTGGTATGACAGATAGTTATACTGATGAAGCGTATCTTAAAGGTAATACAATATATTTTAATAGTAATATTAAAGGTGATGATATCTATAGTGTTGATATAAGTCCTATATTAGATGATGTTATTAATTCTGTAGGTTATAATGACAGAGGTGAATGTTCTTTAAAATCATATACTGAATATGAACATTTATCTCATGAGTATACAAAGATTAAAAAAGTTTATGATGAATTACAATCTAATAAACAACAATTAGAAGATACTATAGCAGATTTACAATCACAATTATTTGATGTTAAAAATCAAAATCCAGTTAATGAAGAACTTGTTAATCAACTAGAGAAACAAATAAAACAAAATCAAGAGGATTTAGCTCAAACAAATGCCCAAATAAAAGAGATAGAGGCTTCTGGTGATTTAGAATTTATAATATATATGCCAGTTAATGAGGCTAACTTTAATTGTTGGTTAAGAAGTGAAGTAATTAAATCTATTGGTTATAATGATAGAGGGGAATGTTCATACAAGATGTATGCTCTCTATGAAAATCTATATCAAAAAAGTTTAAAAGAACAAGAATCAATTAAACAATTAGAACAGGAATTATCAAACATTCAAGAGATAAGAAATCAAGAACACGCTAATTATATTTCTGAAAAGAATCAACTGGAAAATGATTTATCTAGTAAACAAAATGAATTAGATGTTTTAAAAGAGATTGTATCTCCTACTCCAGAAGAACTACAACAAATAGCATTATTAGAAGAACAAATTGCCTATATAGAATCACAATTAAAAGAGTTAGCAGCTAATGAAGTACAAGCTGTAAAATCTTATACCCAAAATATTTCATTTTTGGGTGGACAAATAAATCAATGGTATAATACTAGTTTAAGAGCTGACCAATCTGGATATGAGTTTTTTCAAAAATACACACCATTAAATGAGGCTAATTTCACTTGTTGGAGAGATATATTTTTTCACGAAATACAAGAAGAACAAATAAATAATATTATTACCACTATAGGTTATAATGATAGAGGTATTTGTTCATTAGATTCATTCACTGAATATAGAGCATTAGCTGAAAATTATACAAATACTAATAACGAATATGATGTGCTACAATCTTATAAACAAGATTTAGAAACCAATATTGCCGATTTAAAATCTCAATTAGTTAATGCAACAACACAAGAAGAACGTGATATTTTAAATGGTCAAATACAACAGAATGAAGTAGATTTAAAACAAACTCTAGAACAAATAAAAGAGATAGAGTCTTCTGGTGATTTAGATTTCGTAGCTTACATACCAGTTAATGAGGCTAATTTTAATTGTTGGGTTAATGCTAAGCAGACTGAATCATTAAGTAATGAAATTAATATAACCAATAATAATGTAACTGAACAAGTAGAAATAATAAATAAAACTATTAATGAGGTAGTAAATAATATTGGTTATAATGATAGAGGTGTTTGTTCATTAGATTCATTCACTGAATATAGAGCATTAGCTGAAAATTATACAAATACTAAGAACGAATATGATGCACTACAAAATAGTGTACAACAATTAGAAGTTACTATAGCAGATTTACAATCTCAATTATTTGATACTAAAAATCAAAATCCAGTTAATGAAGAACTTGTTAATCAACTAGAGAAACAAATAAAACAAAATCAAGAGGATTTAAAACAAACAAAGGCTCAAATAAAAGAAATAGAGGCTTCTGGTGATTTAGATTTTGCTGATTATATGCCAGTTAATGAATCTAATTTTAACTGTTGGACCAATACTTTACAAGATATTAGGGTAGAGGAGGTTAGTAAGTCTGTTGAAGTTGGTAATGGTAATATTACTAATTTATTTAATTCTTATACTAGTACAACACAAACAACATTAGGAGATTTTGATAAAGTGATTAAGTCAAATAGTGGTGATATTAAAGAAGTTAATGAATTACTTAATGAACATATTAATGATATAAATAACCCACATCAAACTTCATTCGATAATCTAACTAGCACTGCTCATACACATACAATTAGTGATGTTATTGGTTTACAGAGTGAATTAGATGGTATTAACAAGTCAATACTATCGATTGATGATGTATATGTTAATCAAGGTAGTGTAGATGCTTTAAATCAAAAATTAATATTCACTAACACAGATGGTGGAACTTTTGAAGTGACTAATGCAGCTGCCTTATTTACTGATAATGATATTCATGTTGTTAGCGGTTTATATAACCCGTCAACAGGTATAGTAACTTATACAACAAATGTGGGTACTACTTTTGAAGTTTCTGGATTTGCAAAAGAACTTACTGATAGTTATACTACTGCCGCTAACCTTAACGGTGAAATTATTAGTTTTGATAATAATGTAAATGGTGATGGTTTATATAGTGTTGACCTTTCTACAATGTTACAACCATTAAAAGATAGGTTAGGTGACTTAGAAAATGCTGAGGACGCTGATACGTTTACAGAATCAGTTTCATTAAGTAATAACACTCTTACATTTAATCGTAACGATAGTCAGACATATAGTGTTGATTTAAGTCCGTTAAATTCAGCAGATAATGACTGGAGTGTTAACGGTAATAATATGTATTCTTTACCTTCAGGTAATGTAGGTATTGGTACTAATTCACCACAAAATAAGTTACATATTGAAGGTTCTGGGTTTGATAATTCAGCTATTAGATTTTTAAATACTGCTGGTGGTTTTACTGGTAATCAGGATTATTGGTTGATGGGTTCAAGGTCTTTTTCTAGTGGGGCTGATGGGTTTGAAATAGGTAGAAATAGTGAAACTGCTGGTGGTAAATTATATATCACTAATGGTGGTAATGTTAGTATTGGTAATGGAACATCACCAACCAATAAATTAGAGGTTGCTGGAAGTACACTTATTACTAATCCTAATAGTACATCAGATATTTTATCTGTTGAAAGTAAGTATAGTAATTTAACTTATGGTGGTATTAGTGGTGTAGGTAATTTCACTAATAATTTAATATTAAAACATAAAAATATTGGTGGTACTTCTGATACGTCCTCAAGTATTCAAATAAGGAATGGTGGTACTGGCGATACAGACAAAACCTCTATTGAATTAACAACATATTTTAATAATGGTGGGGCAGATATTAGTTATAACGGGTTGATAATGAACTCTGGTGGTAATAATGTAAATATCATATCCGCTGATAATGACGCAGAAAATGCTATACTATCAATACAAGCTGACGAATCAATTAGTTTCCAAAGCTCTATAGGTGCTGGAGCATCTTGGCCTAATGATAGTAAGAAAACAATGACTATTGATTTAACTAATGATAAGGTTATTGTTGATGGTGGATTTACATTAAATAATGGTTCACAAGGTGCTGGTAAAGTATTAGTTTCAGACGATGAAGGTAATACTACTTGGGGTTATTATGGGTTAAAACTTGATTATGTTAATGTAAAAAATATTTCTTTTGGTAGTAGTTATAATTTATTAGAAAATACCTTTACAAAAGTATTAACTTGGGAGACTCAAGAGAATAACACACCTGATTTTATCTTACCAGTAATTAGTTCTGAATCAAAGGGTAATGAAGTCGTTGTAAAACATGTTGGTGGTAAACAAAGTATTGTAATAGTAGCACCAGGTGTTACAAAAATAGATAAATATTATAGTTCAGTTAATATAACTAATGGTGACTCAATAACTTTTTATTGTGATGGTATTAATTGGTATATAAAATCTCATTATAAAAATATATTTGGTGATATACCTGGATTCTTTTATACTAATGACCCTATTGGTGGTGATACTAGAATATATTTCGGGTCACCTAACCTTAGTAATATTGTTACATCTGTAAATATTGCAGCTAGTTCTCAAAAGGTTTATGTACATACAACTAATAACTTCAATAGTGCAAATGTAAAGGCTGATGATGGGGTAGCTGGTTCGAATTGGTTTATCACCGAAACTACTGGTAATGTAGCAGCTAATATTACTAGCGGTATTGATGGTCAAGAAATAACCGTTTACCAAACTGAACCTGGTGATGGAGGTACGATAGGATTTGCAACTAGTGATGGTAGAGCTTCTACATTAACAGTTACTACTACTAAATAATAAATAAAAAAAAACTACATATTTATAAATAAAAAGTTATGCCAAATAATAATTTAATACTTAGGACTTTAATAAGTCCATGGATAACACCAACACCAGATATAACTAAATCGTCAGTATTAAAACATATTGATGTTGATAATAACTTTATATATCTTAGAGGTGAACTAATATATAGTGCCACAACAGTTGGTAACCTAGTAACACTTAAAAAGATAAATGGTAATGATTTATCTTTTAATGTTGGTTCTGGTGGTGGAAGTGATTATTGGACTTCTGGTTCAACTGGATTCTATTCAATTAAAACAATTAATGATAGTGGTTTAGATGCTACAGGTAACTATTCTGTTGCTCAAGGATTTAATACATTGGCTAGTGGTAATGCCTCACATTCTGGTGGGGTTTCTTCAACTGCTAGTGGTTTAACATCATTCATACATTCAACAAATTCATTAGTAACAGGTGATAGAAGTGTTGTTTTAGGTGGTCAGAATATAACAGGTGCTACTGATGATACAGTATATGTTCCTAATCTTAATATAAACAATATAGGTGGGACTACATCAGTTACTAACTTAGGGATTGATTCTAATGGTAATGTTGTTAGTGGAACTACTGGTGGTACCTCTTCTTTATGGTCAACAAATGTTAATGGTATACATTATAATAGTGGTAATGTGGGTATCGGTATGAGTGCTAGTTCGGTTAATACTAAACTACAGATAGAGTATGATGATGCATCACCAGAAAGAGCATTTAGGATTAAAAACACTAATGATGGTTCTCAATACAACTTTAGGTCTGTATTAAGTGGAGGTGAAAACTTATTAAGGTTTGATAGTGACAATACTGGTATTAGCCCTTTAGTAGTATCATCAGCTAATAAGGTTGGTATAGGTACAAATAGTTTAGTACCACAGGCTACATTACATGTATACTCTACTTCAGGTAGTCAACCTATTGTTTTAGTGGAGGATGAAGCTAATCCAGATGCAACACCTTTTATCATTGATATTGATGGTAATATAGGAATTGGACTTAGTGCTACTACTGCTAAATTACACATTGATGGAACAGGTGGTAGTGTAAGATTTAATGTAGAATCAGATTATTTACCAGATGGTAGATTTGGTAATCATACTCTTTTTGAATCTTATGATACTCCAAGTGGTTCAACAGCAATCAATATCGTGAATAATGTTTCTACAGGGTCAGAAGGTATTGCAATAATAGCTTTATCTGATAATAGATATTCAAATCTTGCTATATATGGAGAAAATAGTGATACTGCAATAGTGGCATCAAGTAACGCTAATGATTTAAATTTTGTCAATTCACCAGGTGGTAGTGATAATATTAACTTTTTTGCTGGTGAACAATATAGTGTAACACCACATTTACATGTTCATGGTTCAGGAAGTACAAGAGGATATGTAGGAGTTGGTACTGCAACGCCAACTGAAAAGTTAGATGTTAGTGGTAATACTAAAATAAGTGGTAAATTATCTGTAGGGACAAATGACAATACCTATATAGGTCAATTTAGTGGTTCTACTGGTAGAGTTATGATAGATACCGATGGTAATAGACTTGGCGATGATAGAATTAGAAGTGAAATTTATGTAAAATCTTTAGATTCTAGTGGTTTAACTGTGTTTAACGCAGTTAGTGATAACCCATCATATGGTGTTGGTTTAGGTATTGTAGGTTCAACTCCTGTTGCTCAATTGGGACAATTTGGTGAGGCTAACGATGCTTTTTTAAATGCTTATGGTGAAACTAATAATTTCCATATTGTAAATGGTGAGTCGAGTATTGGTGATAAGGAAGATAGTTTATTGTTTTATGCTGGTAACACCCCATTATCAACACCAACACCAACACTAACATTATATGGTAGTGGTAGTACTAAGGGTAATGTGGGTATTGGTATTAGAAACCCTCAAGAAAAGTTAGATGTTAGTGGTAATACTAAAATAAGTGGTACACTTAATATTGGAACATTAGGTACAGGAACATCGGTAAATAACTTAGGTATTGATTCAAGTGGTAATGTTGTTAGTGGTACATCAAGTAGTAGTATTTATTGGACTTCACAAACAGGAGCATTAATAGATACTAATACAACAATTGCACACACAACATTAAACACAAACACAGATAGTATAATTGGTGGTGGTAGAAATAATAAATTAGATAACTCTGATAATGCTTCAATTATTGGTGGTTTTAATAACAATATATTAACTGGTGATACCTCATTTATTATAGGTGGTAATAATAATGATATTCAAGCTAGACCTGGTTCTAATTTAAGTGAAGCTGGTATTTTAGGTGGTATTAATAATAATATTGTTGATGTTTCTTCGGATTCAGATAGGTCATTTATAATTGGTGGTGTAAACAATGATATTAATAACGCTGGTGATTCAATTATTCTAAGTTCTGGTTTGTCCGATATCACTGGACCATCAACACAATATGGTTTTATATTAGGTTCGTCTGGTTCATTAGTTAATTCATCTTTTTTCAGTGGTCTAGTAGGTGGTTTCAACAATGAATTAAATGGTGTATCTAGAAGTGTTATTTTAGGTGGTCAAAATATCACAGGTACAACGGATGATACAGTTTACGTTCCTTATTTAAGAGTAATTGATAGCGTTAACATAGGGACACCTAACCCAAGTGTCGATGCGGGACCACCGATTAACATTATAAATAATGATGCACTATACTCTATTAATGCTGGTTCAGGTAACACTTTGGGGGGGAATTACTCAATGACACTTGGTAATAATTTAAGAGCTATTGGAGATGGTTTGTTAGTTGGTGGTACATCTACAAACACACAAATTATATATGGTGGTAATTCAGCAAATTACAGTATATCTTGGGGTAGAAATGTAGAAATGTATAGTGACGCAACCGATTCGTTATGTAATATTGCTGTTGGTGATTATATATACTTTGAAGGTGGTAGTGGTAACGCTGTTTTTGGTAGCAATAATACAATAAGAAATAATGAGTCTTGTGTTATTACTGGTTCCCAAAATAGAATGGAAAATAGCAATGGACTAAATCCATCAATATCATCATCCATAATAGGTGGTACTGGCAATACAATTACTAAAACTAGTAGAGGTGCTATAATAGGTGGAGATTCTAATGTAATATCTTCATTTCCTGGGAGACCAGAAGATTCTGTTATTATAGGTGGTAGTGGTAACACAATATCTCATAATAGAAGTGTTATTTTAGGTGGTAAAAACATATCAAGTACAACAAACGATACTGTTTATGTTCCTAATCTTAATATAAACAATGTAGGTGGGACAACACCAATTACAAACTTAGGGATTGATTCTAATGGTAATGTTGTTAGTGGTTCTACTGAACCAGATTCAATGACATTTGAAATATTTAATACGTCCCCAACTTCTCCAGACCCTTATACGATATACGATGATGGTAATATTAGATTATTATTTGACGAAGCTGCTACAGATGATATTGAAATTGTGGTATTAACTAACCCTTCTACAGGTCCAGTTCATGTTGTATGGAGTGAACCTACAGCTGGAACATCTGGTTCAGCAAATGTTACCACAGCATCTGGGCAAATACCTTTAAATACTGAGGTTTCGGCAGACGATGTTGTAGATTTTGTAATATGGGCACCTGAAGATGCAACTTACCCATATTATGAAGCAAAAGTTACAGTATCTAATGGTACCTTTACATCTATTCCAGCAGTAGCTAGAGTTAGTAAATGGAATACCCCTTCATAAGATGATATAAAATAAAAAAAATGAATATTTATAATTATGGATTTTTACATTAACAAAGGAGCAACATTACCAATACTTAAAATGGAATTAATTAAGGATGGTAGGTATACATATAAAGAATTTCATGATATGTTACAGAATAGTGATATATACTTCTGTATGACAGATGTTGTTACTGGAGTTAAAAAAATAGGTAAAAAACCAGCAACGTGTATACTTAAATCACAATATAATGGTTGTGAAGATGAAGAGTACTACATAGCATATCAATTTACTAGTAAGGATACTAATAAGGCTGGTAGGTACGTTGGTCAGTTTGTAATTGAGTTTTTAGATGGTACTGCACATCCAGAAGGAACACTTATTGTTCCAATCAGAGAAGAATTATTTATTAACGTCCTTGATGGTTCTATAAAAAAGTAAGGTAAAAAGTTGCTAATTTACTTATAAAGAATTATATTTGTTAATCTTTTTACAAAAAGATTAAAAGAAGAATATTCCTTAAAAATTTGTTTTAAAAAATTTAATTAACTATATTTGTAAAAAAAGTTTTTATGAGTAATGCAGTTAGTTTTGAAATAATAGAACAATTTCTTGAGGGTAAAGACCCTCAAAAATACATAATAGGAATTGAGAGTTCGTATAGAGATAACACAGTAGATTTAATTATTAATGACCCAGAAACTGGTAAGAGGATTGAGAAACATTCTTATAAACCATTTGTTTGGTTGAAGCATGAGGTTTCTGTTTTATTATATGGTGGAAAATCTTCACACATAAAAGCTGCAATGACTAAGTATAAAGTTAAAATTAAAAAGCTTAGGGTTGATGATGATGAAGGTAATACCCCAGAAAGGTTAGATAATGGTTATAAATTCATAGCAATATGTAATGGTAGTTATTCAAATCTAATTAACTTTTTTAGAGAGGGCGGTGTTGATTTATATAGTTCGGATAATATAGACCCCACTGATAAAAATTCACCGACATTTAAGAGTCTATTTGTTGCGTTATCCCCAGATGAGCAATTTCTTATACAAACAGGTAAGAGATTGTTTAAGGGTATGGATGATTATAACGACTTACATAGATTTCAATTTGACCTTGAGACCGAAGGATTAGACGCATCAACTGATGCAATATTCCAAATCGGTATGAGAGATAATAGAGGTTATGAAGAAGTTCTAGAAACTAGAGGTAATACTGAACAAGAAAAAAGAGATTCAGAAAGACGTAATATTATTAGATTCTTCCAAATAATAGATGAAAGATTACCAGATTTAATAACAGCTTATAATGATGCTAACTTTGATTGGCCATTTATTAAAAGACGTTGTGAAAGACTTAGTATAGATATCACAGGTATTGCTAGAACACTTAATCCTAATAAAAAAATTAGATGGAAAGATTCGATGCTTAAATTAGGTGGTGAATCAGAACTTTTTGAACAAACTCTTATGTGGGGTTATAATGTGTTAGATATTTCACATTCAGTTCGTAGGGCACAAGCTATTAATTCAGATATAAAATCATGGTCACTTAAGTATATTACACAATTTTCTGGTGTGGCTAAAAAGAATAGGGTTTACGTTCCTGGTGATATTCTTAATAAGACATGGTCAGACACTTCTGATTACGCTTTTAATGATTCTGATGGTGATTGGTATAAGATTACAGAAGATAGAGTCTTAGAAAAAGGGTATGTGGTTGTCAAGGGTGATTATATAGTTCAAAGATATCTATTAGATGACCTTTGGGAAACAGACCAGGTAGATGCAATATATAACCAAGCCGCTTATTTAATTGCTAAGTTATTACCAACGTCATATATGCGTTCATCTACAATGGGTACTGCTGGACAATGGAAATTGATTATGGCTGCATGGTCATATGAAAATGGTTTAGGTATACCAGCGTTAGAGAAGAAGAGAAACTTCGTTGGTGGTCTTTCTAGACTTATTGAAGTTGGTTACGCTAGAGATGTTGCTAAACTGGATTTCGCGGCACTATACCCTAAAACTCAATTAACATGGGGTATATTCCCAAGTTTAGATATATCTGGTGTTATGGAAGGTCTTTTAACATATGTTGTTGATAAGAGGGATGAATTTAAGTTTAAGATGGGTGATGCTAAGAAGTTAAAGTCTAAGTATCAAGATTTATTTGATAAAAATAAAGATAAGTTATCACCAGAAAGAACCACTAACGCTAAAAATATGATTAGTGAGCAAAATAAATTTGCATCTGACTTTGATAAAAAACAATTACCTCTTAAGATATTAGCTAACTCATTCTTTGGTGCTTACGGTGCACCTTATATATTCAATTGGGGTGATAGTGATTGTGCTGAAGAAACAACATGTAGAGGTAGACAGTCATTAAGACTTATGCTTAAACATTTTAAAGAAACACATGGGTTCAGGCCATTAGTGATGGATACTGATGGTGCTAACTTTGCATTACCAGAACATATTAATGATATTAAGTATGTTGTTAAGGCTAATCACTGGAAAACATCTAAGTATGAACCAGGTACAGAGTTAACTGGTCTTGAATCTGTATTAGCTGATTTCAATGAAACCTATATGGAAGGTAGAATGGGGTTGGATATTGATGATGTTTGTGATTCAACAATTAACTTTGCTAGAAAGAATTATGCTAACTTGATTGATGGTAAGGTTAAATTAGTTGGTAACTCAATTAAGTCAAAGGCAATGCCAGTTTATATTGAAGAATTCTTAGATAAGGGTGTTAGACTTCTTTTAGATGGTAAGGGTTATGAGTTTATACAATGGTATTATGATTATGTAAGTAAGATTTATAATTATGAAATACCTGTAGCAAAAATTGCATCAAAGTCTAAGGTTAAACTTACACCAGACAATTATAAGAATGTTTATTGTAGACAAAAGAATAAAGCTGGTAACCTTAAATCTAGGCAAGCACACATGGAATTAATACTTAAACATGATTTAAAAGTTAATCTAGGTGATGTTATTTATTATGTTAACACTGGTACTGCTAAGAGTCATGCTGATATTAAAACTATTAAGGATAAAAAGACTAAACAAGTTGTAGAGGTTGCATTTAACTGTAAGTTAGTACCATTAGTTGAGATAGAGAAGAATCCAGATTATACAACTGATGAATATAATGTAGCTAAGTATTTGGATGCATTTAATAAAAGAATTAAACCATTATTAGTTTGTTTCGACCCAGAAATTAGGAATGATATAATTATCGATGTTTATAAAGATAAAAAAACTAAGGTTCTTAAATTGAAAGAGAGAAGTGCTTTCACTAAAAAACAATGTGAAATGATTGCTGGTAAACCTTTTGAAGAATCAGACCAAGATTCATATGAATATGTTATGCGTATGAGTGATGAAGAAATTAGATTCTGGGATTCAGTTAATAAATTACCTAACTTTATGGAACAAGAAGAATGGGATGAACTTAGGGCTGATTATAAAGAAAGAAAACGTATAGAAAGAATTGAAGGTATTAAAGAAGAGAAAAGACTTCTAGATGATATCTGTATGAGACTTGAGATAGCTGATTATGATGAAATGAAGAGTAAAAATAAATTACCTAAAGAACTTCTAGGTTTTTGTGATTTATTCGAAGTGGATGGTAAGTTCATGTTAATTTCCAATAAGTGGGGTGTTGAGTTAGCTGATAGTTCGATATTACTTAAATACGAACCTAAAGCTAAAGAAAGACAGATTTATTATAATACATTAGAAGATGATGTAGATGATAGATATCAACAATGGTTAGATTATAAAGAATCAATAAGTAATCATAAAGACCCAGAAACAGTTTCTCAAAATATGGATGAGTTAAAAGCTGATATGATTAAATTCTTAGAAGATAATTACTGGGAAATGGGTTATGATGGTGAGTGGGTTAGAAAAGACTGGGATTATAATCAAACTGGTAGCCTTACTTTAGAAAAAGCTTATAAAATGGAAATGAGTTATCAAAATAATTTAGATAAAGCTAAGAATCAAAAACCAGATGATTTAATTATAAAATTTGAAAACGATTAAAATAAAAAAGGAGCTAATTAAAGCTCCTTTATTTTTTTGTATTTATTTTATGTAGAAACCTAATGGTCGGAATTTTAAATGTTTATTTAAGAATTCAGATTCATTAGCTGCTCTTTCAATTTGTTTTGTGGATGACAATCTATCAAGTCTAGTATCAAGTCTTTCAAGTACTGATTTTCTTTCATCATTACCTTCAGATAATAAAGATTCATAATCCATAGTTCTTTCGGCTTCTGGAGGACCTACAATACCACCAAACTTTCCTCTTGTTCTACCTAGAGCTCTTTTAGCTTCAGATATAAATAACTGTCTAACAAGTGTCTTGGTAGGTTCATTAAAATCAGCAAAATCTAATTTAGATAAAGGTACATCATTAGGTAATTTAATAATGTCTGGGTTATCTGCTCTACAATCATCAACATTCGATGCATCTGTATCATAATAAAAATACCATACCTGACATCCAGTTAAGTTAATAGAACTTCCTGGACCACCAATACCATGACCAAAGGTAAACTTAGAACCTGGTGTTGATAATAGGTGTAATAATCTACTTCCGTTAGGACCAGCAGTTAATTTATATGCTAATTCACTTCTTAATAACCTATTCTTAAGGTTTAAATCACTAGCAGTAAGTAAAATATCGTATGCTGGTGCGATGTAGTACCCACCGTTTCCACCGAAACCATATCCGTTTCCACCACCACCAACACCACCAAGTTGTCCGTAACCACCAGCGAAACCATAATCTAGTCCACCGTAGTTAGCGAATAAGGCTGCTTGTGTTGTGGGAGGTGTAATCCATAAAACTTCATTTACTTCTCTACCAGGTGGTATTTCATAAACTTGTCTTCCATTTTCTAATGTTACATAATCCTTTTTAAGTTCCCAAGGACCTCTAGCTTGTAATCCTACTTGTTTTGAGTATGCGTATGTGTATTGGGTCATGAAATCAAAATCTCTAACACTCAAAGCGAAAGCCATGTCTGTAGTGTCTATGTTTTGACCTAGTAATGATTGCCATTGATGTTCTATAAGCCATTCTTGTACGTATTGCGCATAGTCTTCAATAGCAATATCCAATAGCGTACACAACATATCGTCAGTTAATTCAATCTGACGAAGAGGGGCACCCATAGATACCCTAAATTGTTCAAATATTCTGTTCTTGTCTTCGTTACTAATCGGCATAATATCTATTTATTATATAAATATTATAAAAACTAGTAATCTTTTAATTTTCTTCAGATAAGAATTTTTTAGTTAAATCAAAAGCTTCTTGTATAGTCTTGAAACTTACTTCTGGTGATAACAATGTTTTATTAACCAATATGATTGGCACACTATCTGTTTTACCAATCTTCATTATCTTATCAACCTCTTTGTCGTTTTTTTTGTCTTCAATATCAACATAGATATAATCTAAACCATCTTTATCAAATAGTCCTTTAATTTCTTGACAGTATGGACAATCTTTAAATCCGTATAATCTTACTTTATTCATAATCTTCTATTATTTCATCTAGCATCTGACCTATAACGTCATCTTCATTTATTTCTACTTGACCCATTATGGTGTCAATGATATTTTGTTTTCTTTGTAGAGTACCCCATATTCTTATTGATACCGTATCTTCAAATAATTGATAATACACCGTTACATTATTCTTCTGACCAATTCTGTAACTCCTATCTTCCGCTTGTTCGTTGTTTCCTGGCACCCAGTCAAATGAATTAAATATTACATGTGTGGCTTCAGTAAGTGTGATACCAACACCAGCTGATATAATATTACCAATAAACACTGTAACCTTATCTGATTGTTGAAATTTATCGATTGATTTTTGTTTATCCTTATCACTCATAGAACCGTGATGTATGACACATTTATTACCAAAGTAATTCTCCAACTCCATTAATTCGTCTGTAAAGCTACAAAATATAATAACCTTATGTCCTTGCTCTAAAATCTCTTCGGCTTGCTCTATGGTCTTAGGAATGGCTTCCATGGCAACATATTTCCTTAAAAGACCTAACTCAACTAAGTCTCTTTCTGGTTCACCTCTTTTTTTCTTAGCTCTCCTTTCTTCAAGGTACTCTTCCCATAGGTTGTCATAATTAGCCCATTGTTTCTTATTAAACTTATGGTATAATGGTACGACATTCTTTTCTGGCATATCGCCTATCTCAGTCTTAAGTCTTCGTAAGTAAACATGTTTAGTCTTTAATGCTAGTTCTTCTAGGTTGGAAGCTCCGTTTGTCAACCAAACTCTTTTTTGTCTACCATTCTTAAGTGTTGTGGTTATTTGTCTACCCTCACAATATCTTAAAACAAAGTGTTTCCAGTTATCAGCTATTGGTGATTTTATCAACTTTAATAAATTATAATAATCCATTGGTCTGTTAGCTACTGGGGTACCGCTAAGTAACCACACTTTTTTGTCACCGTAGTTAGTACATAAGTCTTTCATTATAGCGCCTCTATTACTATTAGGGTTTTTTAATTTATGTGCCTCATCAATAATAATTAAATCAAAATTAGCTTTAACTAGTTCTTGACTATCCCAACAGATATCTTCTTCCCTTATATTCTTATCTGGTATTTCATGGAAATTTTTAAGTATGTCATAATTTATAATAGTAAACTTAGCATCCTTCCATCTCTTACCTTCAATTATGGCTGTATCCATTTCTTGGAAGTATTGTATTTCTCTTTCCCAGTTAATCTTAACTGCTGAAGGACAAACAATTAGTATTTTTTTAGCACCAGATTCTATTGCTGCTATAACACTCATCATCGTTTTCCCAAGCCCCATGTCGTCAGCTAAAAGACAACCCTTATTTGTTAATAAGAACTTAACACCATTTATTTGATGTTCGTAAGGTGTTCTACCTATTGTTCCGTCTTTAAGTTGGAATTGGTCTAACTCTATGTATTTTGTGAAGTCAACATCTATATCAACTTCTTTATAGAATGGGTCATCAAGTACTTGTGTTTTTGGTATGAAGTACATTTCAGATTTATCTTGATTTCTTTTTAGTTTACCATATACGTGATAAACCTTTTCACTTTCTGCTAAGATATATTCAAAAAGTATTTTCTCTGGAACAAATGATAAATTATAATGTTGTTTTAGTTCCTCACCTAGGTACGTAGTTATACTAATAACCTTATTCACATGAATAGGTTCCTTATCATGATTGTTTATAATATACTTGGTTTGATTTGCTGTAAGTTTTAGCTTACCACTCTTACTTAATTTTAATTTTAATTTCTTTAAGTAAGGGTTTTTACCAGTATAATTTTCCAATATAGTAATAGCTGAACGCCCTTTTATATCGTCCAAATTTATCAATTTTAAAATAATTTAACAATATCGTTATTACTTAAATATAACGAATTTTTTATAAAAAATCAATAGTTTACTGATTATTCTTTGTTTCCAAATATTTATCTAAAAAGATATTACGAAAATAAAAAATAACTTATTATGCCAAAGAAGAACGTACCCATAAATAGAATCAATAAATTTTTTTCAGAAGAAGATTTTAACTTAGAGGTTTCTTTCGGTAGAGAGGCTATAGAAGGTGATGGTAACTTTGTTGTCATCCTATATAGGGTTGATAGAGAAAGAACTGAATCTGATGATTTATATGGTGAAGCTGTTAAGGATGGGATTAAGTTTTTCCCACCAGTTGAGTTGAGGGTTATTCCTATTATGAATGAACCTGAAAACAAAGCTTATAATAGTGGTTCTGGTTCTCTTAGATATTTACAAGATGGTCAATTAACTTTTGGTATCTATGATGCTCAATTGGAGGAATTAGGTGTTGAACTTAATTATGGTGATTATGTTGGGTATCAAGTTAGTGAAACTGATATTAGATATTTCTCAGTTAGTAATGATGGTATTAAGAATTACGATAACAAACATACTATTATGGGATATAAGGGTGCATTTAGGACAGTTGTTTGTGCTAGTGTGGAAGAAGATGAGTTCCGTGGCCTTTAATGATATTATATTAATATGAAGACAATTAAAATATATACATTATCAGATTCCGAAGGAGTTAAGTACGTGGGTAAAGCTAAAGATATTAAACATAGATATTATAGACATATATTTGATGCTAGGAATAAAAATAGATTAAATAAAAGAGATGCTTGGATTAAATCTTTAATTAATAAAGGAAAAAAACCAATATTAGAAATAATTGATGAAGTTACGGTAAATGATTGGGTATTCTGGGAAATGTATTGGATAGAACAAATGCATTCTTGGGGTTTTGATTTGAAAAACATGACAAAGGGTGGTGAGGGAACCTATGGTAGAATAGTATCTGAAGAAACTAAAAAGAAGATGTCTAACGCTAAAAAAGGTAAGATACCCAAGAATATTAATATATTAATTAAGTCAAGTATTAAAGGTAGTGTATTACAATATACACTTCAAGGTGATTTAATAGGTGAGTGGGAATCGGTTAATAAGGTTAAATCTGATTTAGGTATATCTAATATTGATTTGGTTGTTAAAAGAAAGAGGAATAGTGCTGGTGGGTTTATATGGAGGTATTCAAATGAGCCACTATCATTAAAAGAATTAGAAATTATAAAAGAAAGACATAATAAACAAAAACCAAAAAAGATTTTACAAATAGATAAAAACGGAAAAATAATAAAGGAATGGGATTCTGTTACTTCAGTTAAATTGGTATATGGTCATATAAATGCTGTACTTAGAGGTGATAGAAAAACAGCTGGTGGTTATCACTGGAAATATAAAGAAGGATTATAAAAATAATTTAATATGGGAATGCCAAAAGGATTTAGGAAGAATTTAAAATTTATTAAGGGTAAGGTTGGTCCAGAGAGAAGAAGAGAGATTCTTGAGGATATAACCGAACATGGTACATTTCTACCTAGAGGTGTTATGTATGAAGATATGGATAAATCATTTATAGAGTTTGTTGAGAAAGATTTAGAACTTGTATTAGATGGTGAAAAGGTTCCAGTATTATTCTTAACACTTCAAAGGTGGTCAGAGTTTTCAAAGACATGGCAACACTCCGATAAGTATAAGAATATTAAGATGCCTTTTATAACAATAGTTAGGCAACCGAATCCTCAAGTGGGTAAAAACCAAGCTGGTCTTTATAATATTCCTGGTAGAAACACATATACATATATGAAAGTTCCTACATTTGAGGGTGGTAGAAGAGGTATTGATATGTATAAGATTCCTCAACCAACTTCAGTAGATATTAATTATGAAGTTAGATTGTTCTGTAACAGAATGAGAGACTTAAATAAGTTTAATATAATGATTCAACAAGCTTTTAACGCTATTCAGTATTACATTAAGATTAATGGTCATCCAATGCCGTTATTATTGGAAAGTATTGGTGATGAGTCTAATATTGATGATTTTGAAAATAAAAGATTTTATGTTCAACCATTTGAAATAAGACTTCAAGGTTATATTTTAGATGAGGAAAAGTTTGAAGTTATACCAGCTATTAATAGAGCTTTAGCAGTAGTTGAAGTTGATGACAAACCAATTGTTCCTAGAGTAACTATGAGTACTAATGCTACTGATGGTTCGGTTAATTATAACGTAATATTTAAACCTAAATCAGAACCAGATTTCACATTTACACCTGACTTTGATATTAAGTTTACAGATATTGTAAATATTGAAGATGTTAATAACATAGTTATAAAAGTTAATGGTGTTGAGAAGTTTAATGGTATTGATTTAGTAACACCCATAGTCGTTAGTACTGGCGACTCAATATATATTAAAATAAATAAAGATTTTTATTCCACTGGTAAATTCACTTTACTTGGAAATATAATATAACATAAGGACTTATGAGTTGTAATAGTAATACACCTAACATTAATAAAACATTTATAATTGAACCCTTATCATTAACTGGTGGGAGTCCAACACTTAGTGCTTGTACATCACTTTATACTAATTTAATTCAAAGTTGTAGTGGTGATACAACTATTACAATGGGTACTGGGGTTATAACATTTAATAGTAATGTTAATGGTATTAATTCGTTTACAGCAAATACTATTGAAGCTAACACTTATTTATCTGGTGGTACTAATATATTAGATATTGTAAATGGTAATGATACTTTTGTTACTGGTGGTACATTTAATGATGTTTCTGATACACTTACTCTAGTTAGGAATGACGGTGCTAGTGTTGTAATTGGTGGATTAGCTAATTACTACGTGACTGGTGGTACATATAATAATAATACTGGTTTAATCACTTTTGATAGAAATGATACTCTTTCAGCATTTACTGTTGATTTGTCTACTATAGATGTTAATGATACTTTTGTTACTGGTGGTACATTAGTTAACACTGATTTAATATTAAATTTAAATGATGGTTCAAGTACTTCATCAATTGATTTAAGTGGTTTAGAATTTACTGGTAATACTTCAGGTACTTGTATAAGTGATATACATGTTTCTAATATCCATTCTTGTTCACCACTTAGGATAAACCCAAATGATGAAGGAAATATTTATTTCGGGTCAACAAGTGGAGTTACTATTGACTTATTAAGCTCTAGTACGGGTAGATTGGGTGTTGGAACTAATACCCCAAATGTGGAATTACATGTAAAAGGTAATAGTTCAATACTTAGGTTGGAAACTACATCACTAACAAATAATAATTATATTGAGTTTTGGGACCCTACGGAAAGGAAAGGTTTTTTAGGGTATGTATCAACTTTTAATACAGATGCCTTATTTATTAGGAATGAAGAGGACAATGCTGATATTATCATTAGTACTACAAATAGTGGTGGTACATCTATAACTGCTATAAATATAGATGGTAATCAAAACGTAGAATTACCAAATGGTAATTTAGATATTAATGGAACACTTACTATAGGTAAGTTAGGTACGGGCAGTCCAATAAATAATTTAGGTATTGATTCCATTGGTAATGTTGTTGTTGGTACAACTGGTGATACAGATACAAACACATTTGTTACTGGGGGTACATTATCAGGTGACGATTTAGTGTTAGAAAAAAATAATGGTGTTGATGTTAACCCTATTGATTTATCAGGACTAGTTAGTGGTAAAACCGATTTGACATTATTTAATTCACATACTGGGGATACTAATAATCCTCACGACACATCTTTTACTAACTTAACATCTACAGCACACACACATACAATTAGTGAAGTAGTAAACTTACAAACAGAGTTAGATGGTAAAACTGAGAATGTGAATTTTACGTCACATACAGGAGATACAACAATACATTATACAAAAAGTAGTATTAATCTATCTGATTTAGGTAGTACTGCTCACACACATACACTTAGTGAAATAACTGATTTTAATTCATATAGTGGTGATGTACAAACACAAATAGATAGTAAACTAAACACAACAACATTTAATATTTATAGTGGAGATGTGCAAACACAAATAGGTAGTAAGACTGATTTAACACTATTTGATACACATACTGGTGATACGAGTAATCCTCACCAAACATCTTTTAGTAATTTAACATCTACAGCACATACACATACAATTAGTGATGTAATTAATTTACAAACAGAGTTAGATGGTAAATTAAATGTAAGTGAGTTTAACACTTATAGTGGTGATGTACAAACACAAATAGATGATAAATTAGAAACAAGTATTTTTAATTCATACACTGGTAGTGTTGTTGATGTCTTTGTTTCTAGTGGTAATGCTAATTCAGTTACACAACAACTATCGTTTACAAACACAACTGGTGGTACATTTAACGTAACTAATTCAGCAGCATTATTTAGTGATAATGATGTTAACGTTACTGGTGGTACATATAACCCTTCAAATGGGTGTGTTACGTTTACTACTAATAGTGGAACAACATTCGATGTTTGTGGTTTTGTTACTGGTATAACAGATACCTTTGTTACTGGTGGTACATTATCAGGTACAGATTTGATTTTAGAAAAAAGTAATGGTGTAGATGTTAGTGGTATTGATTTATCTTCATTAATAAGTGGTAAGTTAGATATAACAACATTTAACACTTACACAGGTGATACCCAAACAATATTAGATAGTAAAACCGATAATACAGATTTTACAACACATACTGGTGATACAACGATACATTATACTAAATCTAGTATAAACCTATCTGATTTAGGTAGTACTGCTCACACACATACAA
>Ga0228634_1000054_pt1 | contig 104196 bp, 100 predicted proteins | sample 42DmetaG_FD_190063 | JGI IMG/M metagenome (GOLD analysis project Ga0228634, IMG submission 190063) | Seawater microbial communities from Monterey Bay, California, United States - 42D | ecosystem: Environmental > Aquatic > Marine > Coastal | place: USA: California | collected 2016-09-27 | reverse complement strand
TCAAGCAGATCGTGGGACACTATAATTCTAGAGTTGCTCAACGCATACGCGTAGTTACCTACCGGCGCGTTCCATCTCTTTCTCGTATGTCTCTTTGAACTTTTCATAGTTGTAATCAACCATGATCTTGTCGTTTTTCGAAAGTGCTTTGTAGTAATTTTTAACGATTTTCTCGCCGTCCAATTCTATAGCGATGTAGTACTTAAATTTACCGCTTGATTGTACTTGTGTGACACGATCACAAACCACGACGGAACCATTTAAGCGCTCATTAATGATCGTACGCGAGTTTTCTTCAAAACGCTCCAACACTTCTTCAACGTTGTTGACTTCCATGCTCTTCACATAGTTATCGGCCACCACTTTCATAGTACTATTGATCATGCCAGCAAGTTCTGTACGTGCATTACTCAACGCTTTTTTCTTAGCAACATTCATGTCGGCACTCTCACCGAAACTGTAGACACGGAACGTCTTTTTGTCACTTTTGAACTCTGAACAAGGCAGTACCTGTTCGATTTCACCTTTTGGTACTTTTGTTTTAGAACCACAGCTGGCTAATAAAAGTCCTGCGCTAACTAAAGCCACTAAGAGGATTCTCGCTTTCATAATTCACGGTTTTACTGTTAATTAAAATAGGTAGGTTAAGGTACGGAGTCCTTATTTGAATTATTCCAAAAGGCGTGCCAAAATCTACCACTTCCCTTTTTGGACCAATTTCTCACGTTCCGATTCAAAGAATTCCAATGCCCGTTCTACCTGTAAATCTATATTCTTAATGCGCATGGTCGAATGACAGATGGTGCGCTTGCGACCGTCGGATAGCTTCTTCCATATGCGTTCTACGACTTCATCTTGCGCACGAAGCGCTTTGAGCACTTCGGGAACCGCAACACCGAGAGGATCTGGGTCTTCAAAAATTTCAAAAGCGACCTTTTCTCCGGTCAGTAAGCCTAGATCAGCCATGTGTTTTTTACTAATCATCATGCAACGCATTCCAGGAATATGTGAGTTTAACCCGCACTGAATGTGCCCTTTTCCATTAATTTTTAATACAATCCGGGTACGGTGCTTTTGAGGAAAATCTGCAATAATAGCAGTTGAAATGCTCAATACGTTGTGCGGCATGTTGGGGAACATAGGTTCTATAAAGGCCGTACCGGTATAGAGTGATTTCATTTTACCAAGGATCTGTAAATGACGTATCCGTTAAAAACGCGGGGTCTGAAAATGTCTTTAAGAAGTCTAATAATCCCTGTTTTTGTGCTACGGACCAATTCCGACCAATACCCACAGCTTTCATATTAGGATCAAGAGTAGGTGATGGATGACCGCCCATTTCATAAAAATCAAGCACCTCAGCGAGCGTTTGAAAACGACCGTCGTGCATGTAGGGGTAACTGTATTCAACATTGCGTAACGACGGGACCTTGAACTTACCGCGGTCTGAAGGAGCTCCGGTAACCGCCTCGCGTCCGGCGCCCACAACATGCGCACTGTCTAATCCATTGTTTGTAAATTGAAGGAGTCCATGTGCACCCATTTGGTACCCTGTGGTTGCTAAACCGTGACAATGGAAACAATCGCCTTGTTCGTTATTAAAAATATCAAAACCCAATTGTTCTGAAGGCGTAAAAGTGTATGTACCCTGAATATACTGATCGAGCTTGCTACCACCACTAACCAGAGTACGAACATACTGAGCCAGTGCTTTCGCGGTATTTTGTCTTGTTATGGGGTCGTCTGTTCCAAATGCGTCTGCAAATAGCTCAACATAGGCAGGATCCTGGGCCAATTTTGCAAGTACATCCGGCCATTGCGCATGCATCTCAATAGGATTAACGATAGGGTCTTGTACCTGATCTTCTAAACTGTTTTCGCGTCCATCCCAGAAAAAGAAATCTTGCCAGGCCATGTTCGAAAGCACCATGGCATTTACTGTTCCTACAACACCATCTATACCGGTAGAATATCGAGAAGGCTCTGCAAACCCGTGTTGTTGGCTGTGGCACGAACCACAGTTTTGCGTATTATCACCTGAGAGCCTTGGGTCAAAGAACAAATGACGACCCAACTTGACGCCCTCTTCGGTGAGCGAATTATCCAGCGGTACATCCGGTGTTGGAAAATGGGAGGGGTATTCTAAAGCTAGAGGTGTAGGATTGTGCAACGGCTCTTCGGGCCCACAGCTCGCAGCTATGAACAACATGACCAATGGCACTAAAACTAACTTACTCTTCATCTTCTCTATTTGGCTCTACCGAACTAGTGTAAGCTTCGAATTTACGAATGACTTCCTGCATGTCCTCTGGTAAAACACTTTCATAGCGATGTTGTTCGCCTGTTTTCGGATGCGTAAAGCCTAAACTCTTTGCGTGCAGGGCGTGACGGGGGCAAGCTTTAAAGCAATTCATAATGAACTGCTTGTATTTTGTAAACGTCGTTCCTTTCAAAATTTTATCTCCACCGTAGCGTTCATCGTTGAACAAAGGATGGCCTAAATATTTCATATGAACGCGAATCTGGTGGGTACGCCCCGTCTCCAGTTTACAACTGACAACAGTTACATAGCCGAAGCGTTGGAGCACCTTATAATGCGTTACTGCATGTTTTCCTTCGCTTCCGTCTTCGAAAACTGCCATTTGTAATCGGTCGGATAAACTTCTACCGATGTGGCCTGTAATGGTTCCTTCATCTTCTTTGACATTGCCCCAAACGATCGCGATGTATTCGCGTTGTGTAGTACGGTCATAGAATTGCTTCGCAAGATGACTCATCGCCAATTCTGAAGCGGCCACTACCATAACACCTGTGGTGTTTTTATCCAATCTGTGAACCAGACCAGGGCGCTGCTCACCGCTCGAACCTACAGGTAAATTTTCAGCCAAATATGCTAAAGCGTGAACCAAAGTTCCGGTGTAATTTCCATGACCGGGATGACAAACTAAGCCCGCTTCTTTGTTTACGACAATAACGTGCTCATCACGGTACAATAGATCCAACGGGATGTTTTCTGGAACAATCTCTGTATCGCGCGGAGGATCTGCTAGTACTAATTCGACTGTATCCCCAGCTTTTACTTTGTAATTGCTTTTTACCGGTAAGCTGTTGACATGAATGGATCCTGCATCGGCGGCCTTTTGAATACGACTGCGGGAAGTGTCCTCTAGAAAATTGAAAAGAAATTTATCTACGCGCAGTGGATTCTGACCTTTATCGGCAGTGAAGCTGTGGTGGACATACAGTTCATCATTAGAAGTACTATCGTGCTGCTCGTCCATTAAATTTTGATCCATTTAGTATAGGTTAGAGCGCCGTTTTTAAGGGTGCGTATGAGGTACATACCTTTTGGCAAAGGAGTGATGTCCAATTCTATTCTTTCTTCGCCGTTCGCAACCAACAGCACTTGTCCATTAAGGTTTTGTATGGCAACTTCAAACTGGCCTGCCTTTTTTGACGCAACAGTTACCCAATGGCTTGATGGATTAGGATATATTTCAAATGTATCCATAGTGGGAGCTGTCACAGCCATAGTAGCCGGAGTGTAACGAAAAAATGGTCGAAGTACTAAAGTACCAGGTTCTAAAGACGGATACCAATTAAAACCATCGCCATAATACCGCGGCATGGTGTTGGGCAACGCGCGTTCTTGATCGAGACCTACATACATGGTGGTAACGGGAGAAACATCGACATAACCGATCCATACAGCTGGATAGTCGCTGATATCCACTGCAGAGTCTAAAGCGAAATGAAAAATGTCATTCCGGTCCCAATGCACCGAATGTCGGTAGATCGAATCCGTCAAATATAAAAGTGCGCCAGGTGCAGAGCCAGAATCGGCAGGCGCCCAAACGGCCAATCTAAAGGTATATACTGAATCCTCGAACCACGCGAAATTCATAGAAACGCCTTTCAATGAATCGTTTAATCCTAGGCCGCCTGTTTTGAATTTTTGAGCAACGCGCGATCCCGAAACATTCTCAATCCCATACGCGCGCTCGGCTGTACCGTCGTCAAGAGCAAGGTAATTGTCTAATTGTAGCGTTCCGTGCACCGTATCGTTTTGTCGGGTCCCTGCTGCAGAACCGTCAAACCAAACCTTCGTTGTGACCTTTGTAGGACCACCTAACGTACCTAAGGCGCCGACCGGAACGGCAACGTCAAACGTTAAGTCTTGATCGTGCTGTGTCGTCGTGATTACAGGAACAGCTGTTTGCTGTTGAATGAGTATCCCATTTTCTTCCCATCGGTATTGTCCTAGGTTTAAACTCCAACCTCCTGAAGGCACAGTTCCTAATCTGCGGTAGGTGAAAGTGAGGTTGTTAGGGCGGTTGGCTAAGGTATTGCTCATACTGAGCCACCACGGCCAAGATGCGTAGGGTCCATTGCCCAAAATGAGCGGATGGGGCCGAGCAAAAGCAGGTTCAGTCACAACGGAATCGCCCGGGTTTCTGTCTTTATCTAACTGCACGTAATCTACATTCCATACATCATAAGCTCCGCCGCGTGCACCGTAGGTGGCTAATCGGAAGCGGAAACCTTTCTTTAAAAATTGGCTTCCCGTCACTGGGATCATTGCCGTTTTAAAGGCATCTGCATTACTCGTTCCTTTTTCACCCCAAACCTGTGTCCAAGTCGAATCTACAGGCGAATAAAATAAAACAACCAAACTATCTGAAGATGAGGGGGCCTCGCCTCTACCCGCGCGTTGGTATTGAAATGAAAGCCAAACATTCGTCGCACCCTGGAGATTGATGTAGTTTGAGCTTAATTGATCTGAAATACCATTTGTGGTTATGTTGCCCGGTTGATAGGGCTTTCCAAAGGCATTGCATCCGTCAAAAGTCGCTACACCAATAGAGTTTTGAAACAGTGGCATGGCATCATTGATCCAAACGTCTTGATCACTCCACAATTCCTGCGTAGGTCGATCGGAACCGTAACTAAAGTCATCAACGAAAGGGGGATTGAGTGTATCTGTTGTTTCCGTAGTGAAATGTGCCGTTGCTCCTCCGCTCAAAGGACGCGTTTGCTCAACTACTTGCGCTTGCGCAAAACTAAATGCACCTAAAAAAACAAACAGATAAAATCGCATAGTTATTGGGGTAAGGAATCTAAAGGTGTTGCTTCAGGCACGTCGGCATCAGAACGCTCTTCAGTCAGCCATAAATCGACTGAACTGCCCACGGGAACCTCAGCATCCATCTGAAATTCTGGAAACTGTCGCAATACAAACGCAGAAGAAGTATCGTTTATTTCACCATCTATTATGGTTGCCCCTAAATTCAAGCTGTAGGTCATAAGCGTTTGCTGTGCTTGGACATATGTCAGTCCTTTTAAATCGGGTAAAAACGCATTTCGATCGCTTTCGCCTCCACTCACATGTAAGACAAAATGACTCCCTGTTTGGTAAGGCGTTTGCTCTTCTGCAAGAACACCTTTTTCATCAATCACTTTCAAAACAAGGTCGTGGCTCAGGTCCGGAATGAGCACAAGACTATCTACAAAAAAACCTTTGTCCTCAAACTTACTTAATACATAGCTAAGCAGCTGGTCCTTGTAATTTGGCAAAGGATATTTTGGTAATGAAGACGGATTTGTGCTCAAAAAAAGTGTACGCCCCAACTTTACTTCTGAATAAGCCTTTGGAAAAACTTCCACTACCGCTCCTTCTTTTACACCGGGAACATAGTGCGTTGAATCGATCACTTCATAAGACAATCCTGCGGACTCCAGTGCTTCTACCGCTTCTGATAATTCCAGCAGTCGTATGTCCGGGACGACCACTGTTTTTGAATGTTGCGTTGTACTGTGCATCCACCACAACACTCCCGCAACGACCAACAGCACTCCCAAAACAGAGAAGAGCGCTGTTCTTAAAAAGGTTTTGCTAAAAAGAAAAAGTATCCACTGCTTCATGAGGTAAAGATACTTTTTATCATCCCGGAATCGAAAGCAGAGTTGCATTACATTTACAACTATGGAAAAAGGCGTTAAAACCGTAGTCGTTCTCGCAGGAGGATACTCTTCCGAGCATGAGATAAGTCTTGCCTCAGGGCAGGTGGCATTTTCTGCTTTTGAGGCAGCTGGATACCAAACTCTATTCGTAAAAGTCGACCGCTCAGGCTATTCACTTGAGGGGAAAAACGTGCGTCTTGATGAATTAGGAGCCGATTATGTCTTTAATAGTATTCACGGGTCTCCAGGAGAGGATGGACATATGTCCGGTGTATTGGAATTATTAAATATACCACACAGCACCTGCCCTACATTCCAAAGTGCATTAACCTTTAATAAAGCCCAATGCAACGCTGTCTTAAGAGATGCCGGTATCCGTGTACCGAAAGGAAGGTTATTTAATGACTTTCCAGGAATTGCTGAATTTAAGCGCTGGCGCTTTCCTTTATTTGTAAAGCCGAATTGCGCTGGATCAAGCTACGGAGTTTCTCGCGTTGAGGAGCCCGAGCAACTTGAAGCTGCCTTTCAATATGCACTTACAGAAGGTGCGCAGATTCTCGTTGAGGAAGGCATTACCGGAAAAGAAGTAGGTTGTGGTGTTTTGCGCGCAGCTTTCAATTTTGATTCCAAAAGTTTCGAATCGCCCCAAAGCAGAGCCATCGCCATCACCGAAATCGTGCCCACAGAGGGCGCCTTCTTTGATTACGAGGCTAAGTACAAGGGCAAGTCAAAGGAGATTACTCCTGCCCGAATTTCTGAGGTGCTTAGTGCAAGAATTGAGGCTATTTCTGAACGGGTTTATGATCTCTTAAACCTAAAAGGGATTGTCCGTATGGACTACATTATTGATAAAAATGACGAAGCAGTTCTCATTGAGGTCAATAGTATTCCTGGATTGAGTCCGGCGAGCATTGTTCCGCAGCAAGTGGCTTCGAGAAATTGGTCTTTAAAGGAGGTACTTAGCACACTGGCTGAAGAGCACATGGCTGCTCATAAAGAAAAGAATAGCTAACTTCGACCTATGGCACGTATCGCTCTTTTCCCTGGATCCTTTGATCCTATCACCCTCGGTCACGTAGATATTATCGAACGTGCACTGCCGCTGTTCGATGAAATTCGCATAGCCGTAGGTACAAACAGTTCGAAGAACTACCTCTTTTCTTTAGAACAAAGAATTGCTTGGATCGAGCAAACTTTTGCGAACGAGCCAAAGATTAAAGTGGTTACCTACGACGGCTTAACAGTAGATTTCGCTCAACAAGAAGGTGTGAACTTTTTATTGCGCGGCCTTCGTAATCCAGCAGATTTTGAATTCGAGAAAGCCATTGCTCAAGCCAATCGCGAGATGACTCCCGAACTAGAAACGATTTTCCTTTTAACCAGTGCGCGTTATGCGTACATCAGTTCCAGTATAGTTCGTGAAGTGTACAACTACGGCGGCGACTTTAAGAAATTTGTACCTACTTCGGTACAACCTTAGTTTTCTGTAGCTACGAAATCTAGAAAAACTTCCTCAAGACTATTGTAAGAAGGGATTTCTGTAAGACGTTGCTTAACGCGTTCCGGTGTTGCCCAGTAGACTGCGCTAATCCCTTCATCAGTTTGTGGCTTGAGTTTTTTTGAATAATCAGTTACCATAGGAAACCAAAACGTAGTCTTCAATGCAAACGCACCTTTGTGAAGGTAACAATGGAAGGTTTTAACGGCTGGCCCGGTAATTTCGCATCGCTTGACGCGGCATTCCTCCTCCACTTCTCGAACGGCACAAACAGCAATAGTTTCCCTTGGCTCTAATTTTCCTTTTGGAAGGTCTAGTTTTCCATTTCGTTCAATCACCAGTAATTGACCTTCAGTATTCCTAACCCAACCACCACCAGCGACTATATGATGATGTAACGTCAGAAAAAGAGACCAAAAGTCGTGTTCAATACCAATCTCTATCACCTGCTTTGCGGGCTCTTTATAACAGCCCTTTAACCACTTTTGGACACGTCTAGCAGTGGATAAGGTGTTGATAAACTCCGGTGCAAAAGCACCAGGGACCGCGACCAAAATGGCCTTATGAATGAAAACTTTGGTGTAATTTTGAAGCATGATACAAAACAAACAAGTTGCCCTTCAAACTGCTGAGAGCTTATTGCAAATAAAGGCCATCAAATTACAACCTGAAAATCCATTTACATGGGCTAGCGGGTGGAAAAGTCCAATTTATTGCGACAATCGGCTTACACTCAGCTTTCCAACCATTCGAAATTTCTTGAAAATCGAATTTGCGAAGCAGATAGAAGAGATCTATGGTAAGCCAGATTATATCGCCGGCGTTGCGACAGGAGCCATTGCCATCGGCATGCTCGTAGCTGAATACTTAGGCGTACCGTTTGTTTATGTTCGTGACAAAGCCAAGGGCCATGGACGTCAAAATCAGGTTGAAGGTTATTTGGAAAGTGGCGCTTCGGTGATCGTTATAGAAGATTTAATTTCTACTGGAGGTTCATCGCTAAAAGCGGTTGATGCATTAAAGGAGGCCGGTGCACGTGTCATGGGAATGCTGGCCATTTTCACCTACGATTTCGAATTGTCTAGAGCAAATTTCGAAAAGGCCGGTATTCGTCTCAATACCTTAAGCGATTACCATCATCTATTAGAGCAAGCTGTACAGCAGGGAGCTATTGTGGAGGCGCAAATCGATCTACTCAAAGAATGGCGTGAGCAACCCGATGAGTGGGGAAAATAAAGTCTAATTAGGGTCGACCCACTTTATTTCATCGATATCAAATGCTTGTAACTCCCCGCTTGCTAAACGAAGCGTTAAGCGACCGTTTTCAGCAACTGATTCTACTGTTGCATCTTTTTCGCGCTCATTAATAACATAGCGCTGGGGTGCATCTAAACCCCACAATACATTCCGATAGGCACTCTCAAGTGCTTTTGAATGGTAATCTCTTGTAAGTTCTACGGAAAACTGCTTTTGGATGCATTCAGCAAAACGCTCTGGTGTATTCTTTTCAACGACCCATTCATTTAAGAATGCTGCCCTCGGAAGGGCATCTTCTGTTCGGTCTAAATTTATTCCAATGCCAATGCTGCTGCTCTTTATCCCCCCACCTGACCAGTGGTTTTCTATCAACATTCCGCCCAATTTCTTTACTCCTATCATTAGGTCGTTCGGCCATTTAAACAACACCTCTTGAGGAAGTAGCGGCTTTAGTGCGACACAAACCCGTTGGTTTACCTCAAAACTCTCCTTTAATGGAATGGGCCATTTGACATATATGGACAATAACATACTGCTTTCCGGGGAATCGTGCCACTTTGACACCCCGCGGCCGCGGCCGTTACTTTGATGTGCGGCAAGCACAGCTGTGAATGACTTCAATTCACCTTGCTGCCGCAGCATTCGCTTTAATTCCAGCTGCGTACTATCTACTAATTTTAGCCTATAAAAGGGAAGAATTCCCGACATTGTGCCTCATTATTGATCCAAAGCCGAAGATGGCATATGTTTTGGTAATTTAAGAACAAATACACAATACATTTTAATGCATACAAAACCCGAAGCTTCGTCTGAGCTCGTCAAGAAATTTGTCGTAGAAGGACTACAGGAAATAAAAGGACAAAACATTACTGTTTTAGATCTACGAGAAATAGAAAATGCAGTCACCGATTTTTTCATCATAGCAGAAGGAAATTCGAATACTCAAGTAAATTCTTTAGCCGATAGCGTGCACAAAGTGGTACGTGAAAACGTTGGGGATAAACCATGGCACATTGAGGGACGCGATAATTCAGAATGGGTACTCATGGATTATGTCACCGTTGTGGTGCATGTCTTCCAAAAAGGTATCCGTGAGTTTTACGATTTAGAAGGCCTTTGGGGTGATGCGGAAATAACCATTATAGAAAACGATTAAGCCATATGGCAGATAATCCCAATCAAAATCAAATAGACAAACTGAAAAAACAGTTTGCGAAAAACAAAGGCACTAACGGTGACGGCAAAAAGCCCGGTACACCGAAAAAAGGTGGCAACAGATTCAATTTCTATTGGGTCTACATCATCGTCTTTGCACTTTTCATAGGTATGCAAATCTTCACCGCGATGAGTTTTAGCGCGAAAAATTCTACCTATCAGGAATTTGAACAAGCACTTGAGCTTGGCGATGTAGATCGCGTAAATATTGTGAATGAACGAAAGGTTCAAATCTTCATTAAAGAGGAAAGCTTGCGTGAAAGCGAGCGCTACGATGAGGTTAGTAAAACCAATCTCGGCAAGGATTTAAACCCTGGACCGCACTATGTCTTTGAAATGCCTTCAACTACCTTCGAAGATAGACTCAAAGACTATTATGAGATACGCGATGTCAAAGACCGTATTCCTGTTAACTACCAAACACAAGATAATTTCTTCGGTGATATCATATCGTGGGTTCTCCCGTTAGTGTTGATGGTAGCAGTTTGGATGTTCATTATGCGCAGAATGTCTGGAGGAGCAGGCGGAGGAGCCGGTGGCGGTTCTCAAATTTTCAACATCGGTAAATCGAAAGCAAAGGTATTTGATAAGGATACGGAAGTAAAAACGACATTCAACGATGTAGCCGGAATGACTGGCGCGAAAGAAGAGGTCTTAGAGGTCGTAGACTTCTTAAAAAACCCAAAGAAATATACAGACCTTGGTGGTCGCATACCAAAGGGTGTAATGCTTTCGGGCCCTCCCGGAACAGGTAAAACCTTGCTTGCAAAGGCGGTAGCAGGTGAAGCCAAAGTCCCGTTTTTCTCTCTCTCTGGTTCGGATTTTGTAGAGATGTTTGTAGGTGTAGGTGCTTCACGTGTTCGAGACCTTTTCAAACAAGCAAAAGAGAAATCACCTTGTATCATCTTCATTGATGAGATTGATGCGATTGGTAGAGCCAGAGGAAAAAACAACTTCTCTGGAGGCAATGATGAACGTGAAAACACGTTGAACCAATTACTCACCGAAATGGACGGCTTTGGCACCAATGAGCACGTGATTGTCATGGCCGCCACCAACCGAGCAGATATTCTGGACCGCGCCTTAATGCGTGCGGGTCGTTTTGACCGCATTATCTACGTTGATCTACCTGAGTTAACGGAAAGAGAAGCCATTTTCGATGTACACCTCAAGGGGATTAAAACGGACGACAGTGTGGATGTCGCACTCTTAAGTAAACAAACCCCTGGGTTCTCAGGTGCAGATATCGCTAATGTTTGTAATGAGGCTGCGCTTATTGCCGCACGCAAGGAGCACAAAGTTGTAGGAAAGCAAGATTTTCTAGATGCCGTTGATCGCATCGTAGGTGGACTTGAAAAGAAAACAAAAATCATAACCGAAGCAGAGAAGAAAGTCATCGCCTACCATGAGGCAGGACATGCCGCCACGTCTTGGTTGCTCGAACACGCAGCACCTTTGGTAAAAGTAACTATCGTTCCGCGCGGCCGCTCTCTAGGCGCAGCTTGGTACCTTCCTGAAGAACGTCAAATCACTACAGCCGAGCAAATGTTGGACGAAATGTGTGCCACCATGGGTGGACGCGCAGCAGAGAAAGTCATCTTTAACAAAATTTCTACGGGTGCCCTGAGTGATCTAGAAAAGGTGACGAAACAAGCGCGGGCAATGGTTACAGTTTATGGATTAAATGATGTGCTCGGCAACGTTACCTACTATGATAGTCAAGGTCAAAATGAATACGCAATGGATAAACCGTATTCAGAACAAACTGCTGAAACCATTGATCAGGAAATAAGCAAGATCATAGAAAAGCAATACGTGCGTGCCATTGAGATGCTGGAAAACAATCGTGAAAAATTGGACCAGCTGGCAAACCTATTGCTTGAAAAAGAAGTCATCTTCAAAGAAAATGTACAGGAAATCTTCGGAAAACGTCCATGGGACAAAGAAGAAGAAAAGAAGGAGGAAAAAGCTGAGGCATCTCCCGCTGCAGCTACTGCCGGATCCACTACTGAAGCCGAAGCGCTCACCGCTGATCAGGTGATGACCGAAGAGTCTACAGAGGATACTAACAACGTTCCCATTGAAGAAGTAGCGAACACCTCAAATGATAACGCTGCAGCGAAGGAAGAATAAGCCTTTAGCCTAATTTGAAACTTTAGAACCGCGGCCCGTTGGGCCGCGGTTTTTTGTTAATAGCTACGGGGCGCGAACGGTCGTATTTAGTCTACACGTATTATTTTTGATAAAACGTCTCTCGCACTATGGCAAAATCCTCTGGATTTCTTTCGAAGCTTAAAACTAGCCTTCTCGGTAATAGCGAGAAGACTGAAGAAAGTACTGCAGGAAAGTTTGCACCTAAGAAAGAGGAACCCTTAGATGTGAAGTTCGTCCAAACCTTTACGGAAGGCGGTGGCAATTTCATGTATTGCACGAGCTTACAAGAAGCCGTTCATTCTTTGGAACAATACGCAGACGATTACCAATGGCGTGGTGTTTATATTTCAAGCCCTACAATCGCAGATTGGAGCAACCATACAAAATTGGATACCACCTTTGAGAACGACGGTCAGTTTCCCGCTGTGCTAAGCACCTGTGAGGCACTCATTGCATTTAATGGGGGTATTATGATCCATTCCCACCACACAGGTGGCAGAAAATTAGGTGATCTTCCCCAACATCATGTCCTGATTGCGTACACCTCTCAAATCGTACCAAATCTTAGAGACGGTTTGACTGCAATTAATCAAAAATACCGTGACAATAGACCCTCGAATATTGCAGTAATCCGTGCACCACACGATCAAGCGGTAGAATTGGCATCTGCAGATCCAAACAAAGGAAGAACGGTCTTTTTAATTTTGATTGAAGACGAAGCCTAATGGGAAAGCGCGCATTCTTTGGAGGGGTATATGCCTTAGTCCTCATTGGAACTTTTGGCTACAGTGACTTCGGACCCTACTTATTAGCGGTATTTACTGCACTTCTTCTAAATGAAGTTGGGCGAATTTTAGACGTCCAAAGCCGGTTCCCTTTGCTTGCGTTTACGACCATCGCCTTAGTTCTTGGGTCATTTTTCGGATGGGGCGGCCCTGTAGAACTCATATCTTCCACTCTTTTTATAGGTGTACTTCTTGCATTATCATTGCTGCGCTCACAACGTCCCGCACATGAAATGCGCCGGGGTCTATTTGCGTTAGCCTACCTATGGTTGCCTATGGTGTATCTCATTCAAATCTCTGAAGATTTCCCGTGGCTCATTCTTTTCATCTTCATTATGATCTGGTCCAGCGACACCTTCGCTTATCTTGCCGGTCGACAATTCGGTAAACGTCCTTTGGCTCCAAAACTGTCACCGAAAAAAACGATTGAGGGATTTATTGGCGGTATTATTGGAACCTTAATTGTCGGTGTGGTAGTGAACCATTATATCGGCTGGACCTCAGCTGCTGTAGCGCTATCTCTCGCGCTAACAGTAGCAATCACTGCTCCTTTTGGAGACCTCATAGCCTCCTCATTAAAACGTGAAGCAGATATCAAAGATTCAGGCGTATTTTTACCTGGGCATGGAGGAGCTTTAGATCGCCTCGATAGTTTTATAACTGCCGCACCTGTGGCCGCTTTAGTTTATCATTACATACAACTCATATGACAATCCATAAAGAAGGAAAAGGAACGCTTACAGTTTCATTTGTCGTGCTCTTTATTATCAATGCACTGATTCAATATTTGACAGATATACAATGGCTACACATCGCAACACTAGCCGTTAGTGTCGTGCTCTATGCTGTTGTACTTCAATTTTTTCGCAATCCTAAGCGCACGGTTACGTTAAATCCTGATGCCATTATCTGCCCCGCAGACGGTAAAGTGGTGACCATTGAAGAGGTCTTTGAGGATGAAATCCTAAAAGACAAACGCATACAAGTATCCATCTTTATGTCGCCCTTCAATGTTCATGTCAATCGCTATCCATTGGGTGGTAGAGTAGCAGAAGCCATACATCACGAAGGTAAGTTCCTCGTTGCATGGCACCCTAAAAGCTCTACGCTGAACGAACGTACAACCGTCACGATAGATAATGACCGATGGGGAAAAGTACTGTTTCGCCAAATCGCCGGTGCTGTTGCACGCCGTATCGTAATGTATTCAAAGCCCGGTAATCTCGCTCTTCAAGGTTCAGAATACGGCTTTATCAAATTTGGCTCACGTGTAGACTTATTTCTGCCTTTAGACAGCGAAATCCTTGTAAAAGAGGGTGATGTAGTCAAAGGTGGTATTACCGAATTGGCAAAACGCCCCTAGGCCTCAAAGAAGGCTTAAACGAGTAAGTTTTTAGTCCAATCCAGGACCAATTTGAATTGATCCTCACGATTCATTGTACTGTTGTCTAAAGTACGTGCATCCACAGCTGCTATGAGCGGAGAATCTGAACGTTCCATATCCGCTTTATCCCGTGACTTTAGATTTTCGAGTACCTCTTGAAATGAAACGTTTTGTCCTTTGAGGTCCAATTCTGCTTTACGACGCTCGGCCCGAACATCGTCCGATGCGGTCATGAAAATCTTTAACTCTGCGTTTGGGAAAACTACGGTTCCAATATCGCGACCGTCCATAACAACACCGCCATTGCGACCCATTGCCTGCTGTAAGGCAACCAGGTGACGTCGTACTTCAGATAGTTTAGCAACATGAGATACAACGTGACTCACGGCCATTTCTCGAATTTCTTCTTCTACGCGCTGACCATTCAAAAATGTTGCATTCACACCAGCCGCATCCAATTCAAAAGTAATCAGCACCTGGTCCAGTGTACTTTCAATCGCGGTGGCATCGCATCCGTTTTCTTTACTTACCCAGCCCTTTCGCAAAGCGAACAAAGCGACTGCTCGGTACATCGCGCCAGAATCTACATAGACGTAACCCATGGATTTTGCAAGTGCCTTTGCAAGGGTACTTTTTCCAGTCGAACTGTGTCCATCTATGGCAATGGTGAGCGGCTTGGTCATGAAGGAATAATTATAAATTCAAATTTAAAGATAGGGTATTCATTCGCCCGGCTACACTGCGCAATTCATTAGCAAAGTGCAACTGGAATTTTGAAAAATAGATCGATGCACCCAGTGTAAAGCCACCGCTTGTTCTACGGTCTGATAAGGCCATCTCAAATTGTCGTCTAAAGCTATATCCCGCCATAAAATGCAAGCGTTGTGTGGGCAAAAATTCTAAAGATCCATTTAAGTGACGTAGGCCAAGATTCAATAACGATTGTCCACCCTGCGTCGTCTGGCCCGTAACGGGATCCACCGTCACAAGATTAGGATCGTCGTAGCCCAAATTAGGGCGGTTCAGCTGATCTACTACTAAAGCCCAACGAAAGGGAGCATACTCCAATTTTTGTCCAAAAGCGACCAATAAGTTTAAAGGAAGTGCCTCTCTAGTTCCAGCAAATGTAGACAATTGTCTACCCGTATTTTTTAAAAGTACGGCAACATCTAACCCACTCTCTAAACGCGTCATTGCCTGAAAATCCAATGCTAATGCCCAGCTCTGATAACTTTCGTAGGTTCCGTTGACTAATTTCCCAGTCATCCCAAAGCGCCAGTTACGCCATTCAGCGAGCGGCGTTCCCAGCGACAAAGCAATATCTCCGGCATAAAAGACACCTAGGTTATTCCCCCAAACATCTGTAGCGGTAAACTCGCCATACTGTATGGTTTGGGCGGCTGCAATAACCGGGTGGCCTTTTATCTTAAAACCGTAACTACCCTGAAGTAACTGAATGCCTTCCCCAAGCGAACCTCCACTCATTTCGAGTTGAAACAAAGTGCTGTCGTTTAATAAAAGAGGATTTTGAACGGAAAAAGCGCCCACAGGTCCAGGGTTAATATATGAAGTGTTGCCCATGGCAGAGCTTCCGGCGAAAACACTCCTATCGAGAAAAGAGAACACACCCGATCCTCCGCTTTGCGCAAGGGCCAGCGAACTCCATAATACCGTTATGGCAAGGGCTCTTATCAAGATTTTTTAACTTCCACAGGCACTAGCTTCTTCGCATTTTTCACCTTTTGGTCTAAGATAGCTAAATCCAAAACTTCTTGCATTTCTCCTACATAATGGAAGGTCATGCCTTTTAAATAGTGGGACTCGATTTCCTCAATGTCCTTACGGTTCTTATCACAAAGAATGATCGTAGTAATCTTTGCGCGCTTTGCCGCTAAGATTTTTTCCTTTATTCCCCCTACAGGCAACACCTTACCGCGAAGCGTAATTTCTCCAGTCATTGCCAGTTTTGCGGCTACACGTTTCTGTGTGAATAAGCTCGTCAATGCCGTAAGTAAGGTGATCCCAGCTGACGGACCGTCTTTAGGAATGGCACCTTGAGGTACGTGAATGTTTATATCATACGATGTAAAAAGTTTAGTATCGATACCTAATTCTTCGGCATTACTCTTTAAATATGCCAGTGCAATAGTCGCACTCTCCTTCATCACATCGCCTAGATTCCCTGTAACAATTACTTTTCCGCTACCTCTACTTATAGAGCTTTCAATAAATAAAATATCACCACCTACAGGCGTCCAAGCCAGCCCAGTGACCACACCAGCATGATGGTTGCCTTCATAACTATCTCGCTCTCTAGCAGGGCCAAGTACAGTACCTATATTGTCTTTCTCTATCTTGACGACTTCGGCATCGCCCATTGCGATATCCTTAGCAGAATGACGAATGAGTTTTGCCACTTTTTTGTCTAACGAACGCACACCACTTTCGCGAGTATAGCCTTCGACCACAGCTTTCAGCTCTGGCTTTCCAATACTGAACTGTTCTGTAGTCAAACCATGATTTGAAAGCTGCTTCGGTACTAAATGGCGTTTTGCAATCTCAACTTTTTCGTCCGTCGTATAGCCTGATACATCAATGATCTCCATACGATCTAACAACGCTGGCTGAATAGCACCTAGGTTATTCGCAGTGGCGATAAAAAACACCTTACTAAGGTCGTATCCCATTTCCAAATAGTTGTCGTAGAAACTATTGTTCTGTTCTGGATCGAGTACTTCTAACATCGACGATGACGGATCACCACCTACCCCGTAGCTTAATTTATCAATCTCGTCTAATATGAATACAGGATCATTTGAACCTGCCTTTTTCATATTCTGTAATACACGACCCGGCATTGCTCCTATATACGTTTTTCGGTGTCCGCGAATTTCTGCTTCATCACGAAGCCCTCCTAAAGACATGCGCACGTAAGGACGACCTAAGGCCTCCGCTATGGACTTACCTAATGAGGTTTTACCTACCCCTGGAGGCCCCGCCAAACAAAGAATAGGGCTCTTCATGTCTCCCTTAAGCTTGAGAACAGCAAGGTGTTCTAAAATGCGCTCTTTCACTTTTTCTAGACCATAATGATCGTTATCAAGCGCCTTTTGAGCCGTTTTCAGATTTATACTTGAATCACCCTTGCTCTCGAAAGGTAAATCCAGCATGAACTCTAAATAGTTGCGCTGGATGGCAAATTCCGGCATCTGCGGGTTCAATCGTTGCAACTTACGCAACTCCTTCTCAAAGTGTTCCGCCGTCTTATCGTCCCAAGTTTTTCCTTTTGACTTTTGGCGCATTTCTTCGATATCACCCTCACTACTATTTCCACCTAATTCTTCTTGAATGGTTTTCATTTGTTGGTGCAAGAAATATTCACGCTGCTGCTGATCGAATTCGTGCTTTACTTTATCGTGAATTTCATTTTTCACCTCAAGCATTTTCAATTCGAGATTCAATCCCTCCAGCACCTTCACTGCCCGATCTTTCAACGAATCTAGCTCCAAAACCTCTTGCTTTTTCTCGAGATTCATGCTACTGTTCGATGCGATAAAATTGAGTAAGAACGTATTACTCTTGATGTTATCTAATGCAGCTTGCGCTTCACTAGGAATGTGCGGACTCTCTTGAATCAATCTAGCCGCAATATCCTTTATAGAGTCCATAAGCACTGTGAATTCAGCATCATCGTCAGCTGGAACAAACTCCGGCAGGAATTCAACCCTCGCCATATTGTAAGGCTCGGTCTCAACCCAATCCAAAATTCTAAAGCGTTTTTTGCCCTGTATGATGATCGTTGTATTGCCATCGGGCATTTTAAAACTTTTCACGATCTGGGCTAAAGTTCCAGTCGGGAATACCTCAGCTTGACCAGGGTCTTCAGTATCGCTGTCGCGCTGTGCAATCATCCCAACGAATTTCTGGTCTTCTTTGATATTCTTAATCAATCGAAGACTTTTATCACGACCAGCGGTAATGGGAGCAACGACACCCGGAAATATCACTGTATTTCGCAGCGGAAGTATCGGAAGCAACTCTGGAAGCTGGTCATCTTGAATTTCAACCTCTTCATCAGAAGTCATTAAAGGAATAAATTCCGTGCTTTCGCTAATGATATCGCTAAGTGACAATGTGTCCATATTCATTCAAATCAATTAAGGGTTTGCCTTAAATTCTGCGTCATGCTGTCACTTAAGGTCAAAAAAGGGCCACTCTTTTGGAGGGCCCTATATATGGTTCAAAGGCTGTGCCGAACTTATTGCTCGAAGAAACCTAAACTCATTCCGAATTTAAATGTAATGCTTCCATCGAGTGCATTGCGCTCTGCAGGATTCGCATCTAAATATTCTGCGGTGTAATTAAAACCTTCCACGTTAGAAACGCCAAATCCATTATAATAGATACCCAGGTTGTAAAAACTTTTCAGCGATCTACGAATTCTCCAACCAAAACCAACGGCATAGGTATAGGTATGACCGGTTCCCGGATACAATGCTATTTCCTCAGGGTACTGCGCATTCGTATTTAGATGGGGCTGGTAGGTTAATGCACCTACCCCAACATGAATGAATGGTGTATGGTGATTGCGTTGATTGTATTTTCCGAACGGAATAAAATGCACATTCGTAAACACATTAACATTTAAAAGATCCGTATCAACCTGATAATCGCGAGTTGCGTTACCGTGAAGATTATCATGGCTATATATACTTCCGTAGTTTACATCTGCACCTATACTGAGTAAACTGTTGAAATTGTATTTTAATTGCGTTCCTAATCCAAAACGAGCTTCTTGAGTCAATGCACCCAAACTTCCTCCGTTTACATCACCGAGGTAATTTTGCGTCATCGCATATCCACCTAATTCCAAAAAGGCAGTTGTTCGCTGTGCTGTTGCACTTAAAGTAGTTCCTACTATTGCCGCCACAAGGGCGATGTATTTTATATTCTTCATAATCATTGTGAATCCCTCAAAAATACCAATTTATTATCGTCAAACGTATGCATTCGGTACCCCATTTCTTGGAAGGATGTTAACGAGCTCATTTCTTTAATATTGTTTTCTAAACACCAGCGCACGAAAGCACCTCGCGCCTGCTTACTAAAGGCTGAAACCGATTTGATTTGATTGTTTTTCAGTTGCTTAAAATCAACGTGAACATACGGTCGTTCGATATTCTTCCAATCAATCGCCTTACTATATTCGCCGCTGCAGGCATCAATTACGAAAGGAGCATCTAGAGCATTAACCCATTGTGTTAAAACGGGACGCCACAAACTATACAGATTTCTATGCGGGGTTACTTCCAATCGAGATTGCATTTCCAAACGGTAGGGAGCGATGTGCATATTAGCACTTACCACTCCGTATAATGCACTCAATATATACAACGATTGCTGTGCGTTTAAATTTCCCTCCGGTGATAATTCCGCTGTATTTAGAAATTTAAACGCCTCTCCTGTATATGCCATAAGTCCACGCAATCCAGCTTTGGGGTTCGTGTAAGACTTAAGATCGTTACCCCACATTGCAGCGACTTCAGTCCATAAAGCATCGCTTACTTTGAATAATTTTTTAGCTGCTTCCGGTTTCAATCCTTGTATTGATGTGACCACCTTCGCAGTAATTTCTGGAAATGCACAAAGTCCTGTTACTTTTGACGCGACTTCTCTATTACGGCTCATTCCTTTAGAGGGTGAAAGAAGAATCAATGGGTTATTCATAGGATAAAAATAAGGCGTGACCTACCTTTAAGCTCACAGGCACGGCTTTTGTTTTATACAACGCGATGGAAAAAATGAAAAAATTTGGTTTGATAATATGCACTATGCTACTCTTGAGCGCGTGTAAAGGTGCGAAATACTATTACAAATCGGGGAAGAAGTACGCGCAGGCGAGCATGCTGAAAGAAAGTGTAACGTCCTACAAAAAAGCCATTGACCGTAAGCCCAATAAAGTCAAATACCGTATTGCCATGGAGGAGACCGGTAGTGCTCTCTTAGAAGAATTGTACACAAATTATCGATTCGCCGATGGAAACGACAGCGCCTCTATTTACAAGTTTCGTGATGCAGAAAAATGGAGGAACTACTTAGCCTCCTATATGAGTACCAGCCGCTATGAAGGATTTTATGACCGCGACTACAGCGATCAATTGGGCCGTTTCCTCGGACAGAAATATGAACGCTCGAATAAATGGATTCGAACACGTCAATACGACCGTGCTCAAAAAAATCTGATTGAAATAAAAGAATTAGACCCCGATTATAAAGATGTGAAAGCACTCTTAGAGTTTGCTGAGGTTGAACCTATATATGTTTCAGCGCTTGAACTTTTAGAAAAAGCTGAGTATCGAAACGCGTATGAATTGCTTCAACCAACCTTAAAAAAGTATCCAAAGCAAAACCTCTTACGTAAACTAGAAGAGCAAGCTATTGAGCGTGGGAAATATCGATTAGGCATCATTTCCGATCCAAATATTACCGGTAGTGAAGCAACCATGTCCGCCGCCCTACAGAGCGCAGTTATTTCACTAATACAACGTGAAAAAGATCCGTTTCTAGAACTCCTTGATCGAACAAATTTTGATTTACTGCAGCAAGAGCAAGAAGCAATCATTAATGGCACTACCAACGAGGCAGCTGTGACAAAAGAACTATTGGCTGCCGACGGGTATCTCAAAGTCATCATCACCCATGCCCATGAGGAAGAAGGAAGACTCTTTCAAGAAACCAAAAAGGGATGGGAAAAATATTACGTTACTGAGAAAAACGAAGAGGGAGAAGAAATCAAGAAAGCAAAATATAAGAAGGTGACCTACATAGAATATCATAAACGAAACGAAGCCGGTTATGATATGCAAGTCGCTCTAGTTGAAAGAGCAACGTCTAAAATTTTATGGACAGAATCTTACCATCAAGATTTTAGCGACGAAGTTCATTACGTCCAGTATTCCGGATCAGGAAACTTATACTCAGGCAGTTGGCGTTACCAATACAAAGCGCACCCTAGTGACCGAAGGTCTAATGATAGCGGACAGCTCAACCGGTTACGCAAAGGAAACAAACGCGTAAAAAGCACATCATCAATGAGGAAAGATGCTGTTGGAATACTTGCAAAAAAAGCTGCAGATTACGTCCTCGCTCAAAAGTTAATACGCGAATGAGAAACCTAACCATACTCTTCATTACACTTCTGCTTTGGGGTTGTGGTACAAAGAAGAATGCGCCGCCGTCCTGGATTTCGGGAAAGCCTATTGACGCCAATGGGGTCTTTGTATATGGAATGGGCAATAGCTTCATTAATCCAAACGTACCTTATCAGCAAGCTGCACGTTCGAATGCACTAGCTGATCTGGCACAAGAAGTTCAAAGCGAGATTTACGACGAATCGAAGTGGTTGCAAAAAGAAGATGCCGGCGGTTTCAATAGCGCCTTTGAATCGAACACGACATCTACCTCATCTCTTCGATTGGATGATTATGAATTGGTTGAAACGTATGCCGATGAATATCGTTTCTATACCCTTTACAGACTCGATCTTGAATCCTTCCTGCGCAAAAAAGCAATTCAAGATGCGGCGGCCATGGACTGGATCAATACGAAAATCTCTGAGGCACAAAATCCAAGCCTTTCAGCTTCGCCTCGCTTAAGCGCTCTTGTTGACGCTTTAGACAAAGCCCACGACTTTCAATTGTTTGGCGACATCCGTTACAGAACAAAATTAAATGCAAGCGCCACCGAGGCTTTGCGGTCGATTGAAAAAATGGTTAGAGCGATCGATTGGCTTCCTGAAAAGTCCGCTTATTTAGGTTTGCCATTAACGTTTCGTACACAATACGAACAGCCTAAACAAAGTCAAGAACAGATTCCGCTCACCCTTTCTTCGAGCTCGGGACAATTTATACTTCAAGAACAAAGCATCCAATGCATACACACAGGCTTTGAAACTCGCGTCACTCTCGACTTTACATGGGACTGGGATCGTATTCAAACTGCCCATACGGCTACAAAAAGTTGGCTACAAAACAAAAGCCAATGGGGAGAATCAATCGTGGTTAACTTTCAAAAGCCAACAGTATTTATTGCAAGTACTGGAGCTGATGAATTGGTCAATGAGCTAGAAAAAAGTTTATCTAAAGACTTTCTTTTAGGTGATCGTAAAACGGCACAACTGATTCTAGAATGCGACGGACATCTAGCTTCAGAAACTGCAGGAGTTGGGCAGGTACGTAATTCATTAGTGCGCCACAAAGTGCGCATAGAGGCCCAATTTTCACTTTCGTCCACAGAAAACAACTCCATGCTTTGGAACAGTACAACGATCTCCGGAACGGCCATTTCTGCTTCACAAGAAACGGCCTTAAACAGTGCGAAATCTGAATTTATGGACGATTTCAACTACCTCCTCCTACCGCAACTACTTCGAAGTTTAGACTTTTAAATTATACTATGCGCGCATAGTATAATTTAGTATATTGGATACGTCATTAGAAGTATGAAACCACTAGAAACCTTTGATTTTCAAATCAGGAAATCCTGGATTGCATTGTCAAAAATGTACAATGAGCAAGTCGCCCAATACGGTCTGACCGTAGCAATGGGCTTCGCATTATTGAACATCGATATTAAAAAAGGAACCCCTTCCACATCCCTAGGACCGAAAATGGGCATGGAAAGCACCTCTCTAAGTCGTTTACTTAATAGTCTTGAAAAGCAGGCTTTAATTTCAAGAGAATCGAATCCAAATGACGGACGGAGTGTTTTAATTAAATTGACCCACGAAGGATTGAAAATGCGTGACTACAGTCGCCAGGCGGTGTTGGATTTCAATCATCAAGTTTTATCCGAAGTAACCGAAGAAGAAGTTCGTGGTTTCTTTAAAGTGATGACTAGAGTTAGTGAAGTGGTGGAAACGCATAGAGCAGAAGAAACCATTAAAATGACCTAAACCTGCGCTTTAGCGCAAATTCAATAGGGCTCTTTGCCCCAAACAGAGTGACTAAGCGCTGCCTTGTAATTGGGCGGCGTTTTTTATTTGCGCCACTTTTTTTTTGTATTTTCCCCTTTATAGAAACCTTACGCCGCCATGAAAGAAGTAAAACACTGTCCCAAGTGTTCCAGCGCAAGCTATGTTAAAAGTGGGATTATTAAAGATCGACAACGCTACCGTTGTAAAGAATGCAACTACTATTTCACTGTCCAAAAATTGGGCAAACGAATCTCTGATTATTATGTCGTTAAAGCACTTCAGCTTTACATAGAGGGAGTGAGCTACCGTGAAATTGAACGCATTTTGGGTATCTCCCACGTAAGTGTAATGAATTGGGTCAAAACGTATAAGATTCAAAGACCCCAGATTCAGCATAATCACAAACCCAGTTTTGAAGTTCTTGAACACGAACAGCTCTTGGAACGTATGAAATCACCTGAGTATCTAGAGCAGAAAGGTCTACTTATTTCAGAAGTCGAAGGTAAATTTTTTGTCCTAAATTGGAATCAGAACCAATAACTGATGAACCAATGGATCAAATTCAACTAAGGGCCTACTCAGATTATGAGAAAGCCTATGCTGCGTCAATAAATGAACCCATCAAGTTCTGGGAAGAGGTCGCAGCAGCATTTAGTTGGCAAGAACCTTGGCATAAAACGCTCGAATGGGAATTCGCAACACCCAAAGTGAAATGGTTTCAAGGAGGCCGTCTGAATATTACTGAAAACTGCCTTGACCGCCATCTTAAGACACAAGGAGACGACATCGCGCTACTGTGGGAACCTAATGATCCAAAGGAGCAAGAGGTACGCCTAACGTATAAAGAATTACACAGCGAAGTATGTCGATTCGCGAATGTATTAAAAGCGAGAGGCGTTAAAAAAGGAGATCGGGTAGCGGTATATATGCCGATGATTCCAGAATTAACTATTGGCGTTTTAGCATGTGCACGAATTGGCGCAGTGCACTCCGTTGTATTTGCTGGATTTTCTTCGAATGCTCTTGCTGATAGAATCAACGATAGTCGGTGCGTTTGTGTTTTAACCTCTGATGGAATGTACCGCGGTGAAAAAGCTTTACCTGTCAAAGCCACCGTGGATGAGGCATTAAAGAATTGTGACTCTATAGAAAGTGTGATCGTTATTCGCCGGGACGGGCGTGAAGTTGCTATGGTAGAGGGACGCGATTATTGGTACCACGATGCGGTTGTAGAAGTGGGTTCAGATTGCCTAGCAGAACCCATGGATGCCGAAGACATGCTTTTCATTTTATATACGTCAGGTTCTACAGGAAAACCCAAAGGTGTAGTCCATACCTGCGGTGGCTATATGGTTTATGCCGGCTACAGTTTTAAAAATGTATTTCAATACGAACGTGGTGATGTGTATTGGTGTACTGCCGATGTTGGATGGATTACGGGTCACAGCTACATCATATACGGACCGCTTCTCAACGGTGCAACTACCCTAATGTTTGAGGGCGTACCGACTTTTCCAGATGCTGGACGTTTCTGGGATGTTTGCGATAAATACAGTGTCAACCAATTTTATACTGCACCCACTGCTATTCGTGCACTCATGGCCTGTGGCGATGAATATGTCGATCGTGCAGAATTAAGGGCACTAAAAGTGATCGGATCCGTAGGAGAACCCATTAATGCTGAAGCGTGGCATTGGTACCACGATAAAGTTGGGCGTGGAAATTGTCCCGTGGTAGATACATGGTGGCAAACAGAAACAGGTGGCATTATGATATCTGGGCTTGGGAGCCTAAGTCCGCAACGACCCACGTACGCTGGACGCCCATTACCTGGGATCCAACCCGTACTTCTCGATGCCGATGGCAATGAGATAGAAGGAGACGGTGTTGAAGGCTACTTGTGCATAAAACACCCCTGGCCGTCAATGCTTCGCACTACATACGGAGATCACAAACGTTGTAAGAATGTGTACTTCAGCAACTACGAAGGCTATTACTTTACCGGTGACGGTGCACGCAGGGAAGAAGGAATGTACAGAATCATTGGTCGTGTGGACGACGTGATCAACGTGAGTGGTCATAGATTTGGAACCGCAGAAATAGAAAATGCTATTAATGCGTCAAGCGCGGTAACTGAAAGTGCAGTTGTTGGGTACCCGCACGATATTAAAGGCCAAGGAATTTATGCCTACGTTATTGTGGATAAGGATACCACTGATGAAGCAACGATAAGAAAATCAGTGATACGCTCATTGGTAGCCGAAATTGGACCTATTGCTAAACCCGATGTAATACAAATCGTACCCGGCTTACCAAAGACACGCTCCGGAAAAATCATGCGTCGTATTCTTAGAAAAATTGCCGAAGGCGATACTGGTAACCTTGGAGATACCTCAACACTTCTCGACCCATCCGTTGTAGAAGTGCTCAAGGCAGATGCTCTAGCGCTTAGAAAATAATTTTCATTTTGCTATGTATTACGATCCTTAAGGGACATCGTATGTGGAACACTTTCAACAAAGAAGCTGAGATTGCAGTACCTTCGTAACACTATGGTAACGATTCGCAAAGCAGTACAAGAAGATATGATCGCGGTACACGCGCTCATTACGGAATTGGCCATATACGAAAGAGAACCGAATGCCGTGATTATCTCTGTAGATGACTTAATACGACATGGTTTTTCAGAGCAACGATTTCATTGCTTTGTTGCAGAACATAAAAAGTCAGGTATCGTTGGCATGGCTTTATACTATTCTCGCTACAGCACATGGAAAGGGCCTACATTACATCTAGAGGATTTGTATGTAAAACCGGAACATCGCCAAGCAGGTCTAGGCAAAGAATTGTTCGATAAAGTTGTGGATGAAGCGACGAAACAGAACGTAGGTAGAATGGAATGGACGGTTTTAGAATGGAACGAACCCGCTTTAAATTTCTACAAAAAATATAACGCAACGCTCGACTCCGAATGGCATTTGGGAACGTTGACACGCGAACAATTGAATGCTTTAAAATGAGTACACCTCTTGTCTTCAAATTTGGTGGCGCTTCAGTAAAAGACGCCGATAGTGTTAGAAATGTCGCTCGAATCATCGGTCTGTTTGCACAGCGCCCAATGGTCATAGTTGTAAGTGCCATGGGTAAAACCACTAACGCTTTTGAAGAAGTAGTTGGGCACTGGAGCCGAAATGAACTAGGATTGGCCCGGGAAAAAATCGGTGCGATTCGCGAATTTCATTTTAAAATCATTGAATCCTTATTTGAGGAACCGGCGACTGTAAAATCGGACGTTCAAGAATTCCTTAATCAGGTAAGTGCAGGCATTGAACGAAAAGAGCTGTCTTATAGTGAGGCCTACGACTTTATTGTACATCACGGAGAACTTATTTCAACGAAAATTATTGCAGCATATGTGGGTCAGGTAACCCCAACCGTTTGGCAAGACACTCGACTTCTTATCCATACAGACGACCAGTTTAAAAGGGCTACTGTGCGTTGGGATGAAACAACAACTGCCATACAAAACCGTATTGATCTGGGGAAAGTGAATGTCGTTCAGGGATTCATCGGCGCCACCGCCTCAGGATTACCCACCACTTTAGGCCGTGAAGGTTCAGATTACACAGCTGCTGTTTTCGCATTCTGTTTAGGAGCCGACAGCCTAACCATATGGAAAGATGTCCCGGGCATGTTAAACGCAGATCCTAAAACCTTTCAAAACACAACTAAAATTGACCGTTTGCCCTTCAATGAAGCCATAGAGCTTGCTTTTTATGGGGCTTCGATCATTCACCCTAAGACCATTCAGCCGCTTAAAAAGAAAGGCATTCCCTTACACATCAAAAGTTTCGTAGACCCAACATCCGAGGGTACAACTATAGGTGGTGTAGATCGTGCAACTCCGGAAGTACCCAATTTCATTCTAAAGAAAAATCAAGCACTGCTGCAGCTAAAGACAAAGGATTTAGCGTTTATCGCGGAACATCACCTTAGTGCGATTTACCAGCTGTTCGCGGATCAAGGCGTCGTGGTCAATCTGATGCGTAATACTGCAACTAAGGCCGTGTTCTGCATTAACCACGACCCTATTATCGTACCTATAGTTATGGACGAATTGACCGGGTTGTTTGATTTAGAATTAGTTTCCGACACAGCGCTTTTAACCATTCGCCATTATCGTGAAGAAGATGAACAGCGCGAAACGGAAGGGCTCAATATTCTCCTTGAGCAGCGAACACCAGATGTAGTTCAGTTCGTTTTTAAACGGTTTTAAGAACTGCTAAAACCTTTCGCGCTAATCCTGAGCCCATTTTTTCAAAGCTTTCTTTAGTCCAGCCCGCAACGTGGGGACTTAAAAGTACATTTTCACGTTCGAGTAAAGCGGCTAAGGCCGGCGGCAGCGGTCCTTCAAAGAGACTAGTAAAACTAGATTTCTCATATTCCAATACGTCCAATCCTGCACTGAGCACTTTACCTGAATCAAGGGCCGCTACAAGGTCAACTGTATTTAAAATGGGCCCGCGCGCTGTATTGATAAAGTGAACGGGGTTTTTAAACGCATGGAAAAAATCCGCATTCGCATAATCCCTAGTTTCAGCTGTTAACGGCAGGTGTAAGCTAATGACATCTGCTTCGGTGTAGAGCTCTTGCAATGAACACTCTTGAACCCCACCTTCAGCATATCCGGTTTTGTATTTATCATACGCAAGTACCGTTACGCCCATGGCATCGAGCAATCGAGCAAAAGTGCCGCCCATTATTCCATAGCCGATCACACCTACTTTCAGCGCTTGTAGTTCGCGTCCTTTATTTGACTCGCGTAACCATTTACCTTCCTTAATTTCTCGATGAACACGCGGAAGGTGATTGAGTAAGCTCAAAAGCATACCTAAGGCATGTTCTGCGACTGCACGTGCATTACCCTCCGGTACGCGCAGACAAACGATCTCATTTCGGGTTGCCTCCTCGACATCTATATTTTCCAGCCCAGCACCAAGACGCCCAATGACTTTTAGTCGGGGAAAAGCATGTAAAAAGTCTTTAGTTACTTTCAGTCGAGAGCGAATGATAATCACCTCCGCATCTGAGTGCCTCTCAGTGAGCTCTTCTAGCGGTTCGACAAAAGCACGAACCAATTCTAATCCACCCGCAGTTAAACCTTCTTCGAGCAGTGGATGCGTATCGTCTATGAGTAGTGCCTTCATCAGTATCCGATGATGTAGCGACCAATTTGAAAATAAATAATCAATCCGATCACATCGTTTGCCGTGGTGATAAAAGGACCTGTTGCCAAGGCAGCATCTATGTTGAACCTGTTAAGTAGTAGAGGTATAAAGGTTCCAAACAAAGAAGCGAAGATGATTACAGCGAGAAGGGAAACCGCAACAGTCATAGTGACCAATTGGTCATAGCCTAAAAGTAAGCCGGCTCCGTACATGGTAGCTGCGAGTATAAGACCATTTACTAAACCCACAGATAATTCCTTCCAAAGCTTCGCAATGATGTTTTGCTCTTTCGTTTCAGAAGCTAGGGCTTGTACCACAATTGCTGAGGATTGAACTCCAACATTACCGGCCATCGCCGCAATCAGAGGCATAAATAAAGCCAGAGCTGGCACCGATTTAATATCACCTTCGTTTTCACCTAGCATCAAAGCCACTATCAATCCTCCAAAGAGACCAATAAGCAGCCAAGGTATGCGTGCCCGGGTCACTTGTAAAACGGTATCGTCGCTTTCAACCTCGTCGGTCAAACCCGAAGCTAATTGGTAATCGCGCTCAGCCTCTTCACGTATAAAATCGACGACGTCATCCAAAGTGATACGACCGAGTAATTCGCCAGCGGCATTTACCACCGCGAGCACGAATAAATCGTATTTCTGCATGGTATTCGCTACTTCCTCAGCAGGGGTAGTAGATAATACCGTGTGTCTAATTGGGGTGTAGAGTTCTGAAATATTTTCTGTTCGTTTCGCCGTCAATAGTTTTTTCAAACTCAACGTCCCCACCAGTATATCATCTTCATTAACCACATAAACAGCATGAACGCGGTCTACATTTTCTGCCTGAGTCCTCATTGCTGCCACACATCTAAGCGCCGTCAAGCCCTCTTGCACTTTAACATATTCCGTCGCCATCAAGGCTCCGGCGGTATCCTCGTCATGCGTTAGTAGATGGGCAATCTTTTTTGCTTGCTCTTTATCATCGACCTTCGAGAGTACTTCTTTTGTCAACTCGTCCGAAAGCTCAGAAAGCATGTCCGCCGCATCATCACTGTCCATGTTCTCTACGAGCTCATGGGCAATATCTTCTGATGAATACGTCTTTAGCAGCTGAGTACGAATGTCTTCATCAATCTCGACAAGAATATCTGCAACAAGCTCCGCATCCAAGCTTTCAAGGAAACGCTCAATCTCCTCAATCTCACGAGACTCAAGTGCTTCAGCAATATCCGCAGCGTGCAAGTCCATGGTATATTCTTCAAACTCCGTCCAATCAATGGCGTTCATTGCACGCTCGATCCGTTCTTTTACACTAAGCTCTTCCATCTTCAATGGCATTTAGCAATTCCACAAACTCTGCATGGCCCAATTGCTCCGCACGTTTCGTCAAATACGGGTGATCAAAGCCTACAGGCAAGTTAAGGACTTTCAAAGCATTACGTAAAGTTTTTCTCCGCTGTCCAAAAGCCGCTTTAACCCCGCGCTTGAGTAGTGCAAATGAAATATCTGGGTCAGTAGGTTTTCTTACCATGTGCATGACCCCGCTCTCCACCTTTGGCGGAGGGTTAAACACTGTGGGAGGCACGGTAAAATCATAGGTCAAATCAAAGTAAGCCTGACACAATACGGATAAGATTCCATAGGTTTTATTTCCTGGAGGAGCGCACAATCTTTCGGCCACTTCCTTCTGGAACATCCCACCAAAAAGCGGAATTTGATGCCGCTCTTCAAGCACTTTAAAGACGATCTGGGAAGAAATATTGTAAGGAAAGTTACCGATCAAAGCAAATGGCGCATCGCCAAATGTTTTTGACGGATTCCATTTCAAAAAATCCTCCTCTAAGATACGGGCACTGAGCTGGTTGTAATTTGCCTGCAAATAACTCACACTCTCCCGATCAATCTCAATCACCCACGTTTCGATGGACGGGTTTCTCAATAGATATTTTGTCATCACACCCATGCCTGGACCGATTTCCAATACTTTTTCTACACCCTCAAATGGAACTACAGCTGCAATACGTTCTGCGATGCTCTCATCTTTCAGGAAGTGTTGTCCCAAGTGCTTTTTAGCACGTACTTGTCCGTCGAATCTCATGGGGTAAAGGTAATCTTTAGTTTCGGGTGATTCCCACGGAAAATGGCTAACTTGCATGCACCTATTACAACCATAAAACCACTGACCATGGTACAACCCACTACGCTCGGCGAATTCATCGTTGAGAATCAAAAGGATTTTCCGTTCGCATCCGGAGAATTATCACAACTCTTAACCTCAATTCGTCTTGCTGCGAAGGTGGTAAACAGGGAAATTAATAAAGCCGGATTAGCAGACATACTGGGCGCAATAGGCACTGAAAATGTACAAGGCGAACAGCAACAGAAATTAGATGTCATGGCGAATGAGACATTCATGCGCGCGCTGCGCAGTATGGGTCAAGTTTGCGGTGTTGCCTCTGAAGAAGAAGATTCCTTCATAAGTTTCGACGATGAAATTCATACCGATGCAAAATACATCGTGTTAATGGACCCTCTAGACGGTTCTTCTAATATAGACGTAAACGTAAGTGTAGGTACCATTTTCTCAATCTATCGCAGAATTACCCCAACCGGTAGTCCGGTGGGTTTAAACGATTTCTTACAACCTGGTGATGCACAAATCGCCGCCGGTTATGTCGTGTACGGCTCGTCAACTATGCTCGTGTATACTACAGGAAACGGCGTGAATGGCTTTACATTAGACCCCTCAATCGGTGTGTTCTGTTTATCTCACCCAAACATGACTATTCCCGCAGAAGGAAAAATCTACAGTGTAAACGAAGGAAATTACGTGCATTTTCCCACGGGGGTAAAGCAATATTTGAAGTATTGTCAAGAGTTCGACGAAGCCACAAATCGGCCTTACACCTCTCGTTACATAGGCTCATTAGTTTCCGATTTTCACCGCAATCTTATTAAAGGTGGGGTGTATCTTTACCCCACAGGAACGATGGCGCCAAATGGCAAACTTCGTCTCCTGTATGAGTGTAACCCACTCGCTTTTATTGTTGAACAAGCCGGCGGTATGGCCACAGACGGCGCAAAACGAATTTTGGAGATAGACCCCTCGGAATTACACCAACGGGTACCTGTTTTCATTGGTTCGCCGCGTATGGTTGAGACCGCCCATGCATTTATGCAGAAATACAAAGAATAAACCTTGGAACTGGCAGACTTACTTAGCTACTACGATGAACACCCGCTCATTCAAGCCTTAGTTGAGGCCGCCAAAGACAACCAACGCACCGCTATCGGATGCACAACTGCAGGTGGCTCGCACACGGCTATTCTAACTGCAGCGGCTTTTGTTCAAACGAATGTACCCCAATTGCTCATTGCACAGAGTAAAGAGCAAGCCGCTTACCTTCAGAATGATCTTGAGAAGCTTTTACCGAAAGTGCCGTGTTATTTTTATCCGGCATCTTATCGCAGACCTTATGAAGTTTCGCAAACGGATAACGCAAATGTCCTTCTGAGAGCGGAGGTGTTGAATCATCTTAGCAGCAGACGTCGTTCACCCATTGTCATTACCTATACCGAAGCACTTTTCGAAAAAGTAGTAACTAAAAAGGAATTGGAAAACAATACCCTAAAGCTTCATGTGGGTGAGCGTATATCGATTGACTTTTTAAACGAAACGCTTTTTGAATACCAATTCGAACGGGTAGACTTTGTCACAAGTCCAGGCCAATTTTCTGTACGTGGGGGTATCGTAGATATCTTCTCTTTTTCGAAAGATCACCCCTATCGCGTAGAATTTTTTGACGATGAAGTAGAGAGCATTCGCTATTTCGACATTGAGAGCCAACGCACCATTGGGAAGGCTAGTAAAATGAGCATTGTTCCAAACGTCGAAAACAAAACCTTCCTCGAACAACGCAGCTCCTTTCTGAGCTATTTACCAAAGCAGACGCAAGTATGGCTTGATACACCTTCTTTGCTTACGGCAGGTTTGGACCGATTAATGGAATTGGCCCATGAAACCTATGAGCAATTAGGAGATGCCGTGAAACGCGGTGCGCCAAGCGAGATGTTTGTTTCAGGCGATGCAATGAAACGTGATCTTATGGATTACAGTCGTGTAGAATTTGGTAAAGCCCAGTGGCACACTCAAACCATCGAAAGCAAAGCACTTCCGCAACGGGCATTTAATAAGGACTTTAATCTTCTTGCACAGACCTTACTCGATGTAGACGGTCGGGGCAAGCAGGCCGTATTGATGTGCGCGAACGAAAAGCAAATAGACCGGTTCAGGGCCATTTTTGAGGATTTGGAGCTTGCCCCGCGATACGCCACAACTACCACATCGTTACACGAAGGATTTGAGGATGAATTGGCCGGCGTCTACCTCTATACTGACCACCAGATATTCGACCGGTATCAGCGCTTCAATATTAAAAACGGTGCACAGAAAAAACAGGCCATCACATTAGAGCAACTCAACGCATTAGAGTTTGGTGATTATGTAACGCATGTAGACCATGGGGTGGGTAAGTTTGGCGGGCTTCAAAAAATCGACAATAACGGTACTGTGCAAGAGGCCATAAAATTGGTCTACCGCGACAACGACATTCTGTATGTCAGTATTCATTCGCTGCACAAGATCAGTAAGTTCAATGGGAAAGATGGAACAGCGCCGCAATTGAATAAGCTAGGCAGCCCACAATGGCAGTCGCTGAAAAAGAAGACGAAGGCGAAGGTGAAGCAGATCGCCTTTGATTTGATCCAATTGTACGCAAAACGCAAAGAAGCCATTGGGTTCGAATGCGCCCCAGACGGCTACCTGCAACATGAATTGGAAGCCAGTTTCTTGTACGAAGACACCCCGGATCAGGTTTCTGCGACGGAAGCGGTAAAAAAAGATATGGAACGCCCCATGCCTATGGACCGTCTTATTTGTGGTGATGTTGGCTTTGGTAAAACTGAAATTGCTATACGCGCAGCATTCAAAGCTGCGGCAAATGGCAAACAAGTCGCAGTGCTTGTGCCAACCACTATTCTTGCCTTCCAACACTTCAAAACCTTCACCAAACGGCTGGAAGGTTTTCCCGTAACAGTAGACTATATCAATAGATTTCGCACAGCCAAGCAGCAACGAGAGACTTTGGCGAATCTTAAAAGTGGTAAAGTAGACATTCTTATCGGCACACATAAATTGGTCAGCAAGACGGTGGAATTCAAAGACCTCGGACTCCTTATTGTGGATGAAGAACAAAAGTTTGGCGTGGGGGTAAAGGATAAAATAAAAACGCTGAAGGTGGGTGTCGACACCTTAACGTTGACCGCCACACCTATTCCGCGTACCCTTCAGTTTTCACTGATGGCCGCGCGCGACCTTAGTGTAATGACTACTCCGCCGCCGAACCGTCAACCCATTGAAACGGAGCTCATCGGATTTACAGAAGAGGCCATTCGCGATTCGGTGAGTTATGAGATCCAACGCGGTGGACAAGTTTTCTTTATCAATAATCGTGTCAGCAACATACAGGAAGTCGCAGGAATGATTCAACGGTTAGTGCCCGATGCGAGAATTGCCATAGGCCATGGCCAAATGGACGGTAAGAAATTAGAAAAAGTCATGCTGGACTTTATGGACGGTAAATACGACGTTTTAGTCGCCACATCTATTATCGAAAGTGGCTTAGATGTGCCCAATGCGAATACCATTATCATTAACAACGCCAACCACTTTGGAATGTCCGACTTGCATCAGATGCGAGGACGTGTGGGACGCTCTAATAAAAAGGCTTTCTGTAAACTCATCGCACCGCCGCTTAGTACGCTGACAGATGAGGCGCGTAAACGACTCCAAGCTTTAGAGCAATTTACTGATCTGGGTTCTGGTTTTAAAATTGCCATGAAAGACCTTGAAATTCGCGGTGCCGGAGATCTGTTAGGCGGCGAGCAAAGCGGCTTCATTTCCGATATGGGCTTCGACACGTATCAGAAAATTCTTGCTGAGGCGGTGAATGAGCTAAAAGAGAATGAATTCAAGGAATTATACGACCATCCGGATAAGACGGAGGGCTCGCATTTCGTAGATGAGGTCCAAATAGACACTGATCTCGCGCTCCATATTCCAGACGAATATGTCAATAACATCGAGGAGCGCCTCAAGTTATACCAGCGTATGGGGGAGCTGGAAAAGGAGGAAGATTTGTTATTATTCCAATTAGAATTGGAAGACCGATTCGGAGGTATCCCTCCTCAAGTCGAAGATCTGCTATACAGTCTGCGTATTAAATGGCTCGCGAAGCACATTGGCTTCACGAAAATCATCATTAAAAGCGGCAAACTTATTGCACACTTTGCAGCTGAAAACAACAGTCCGTATTACCAACTGCCTATTTTCTCCGACGTCTTAGGGTTCTTACAGAAGCACCCACGTAGCGTTCAAATCAAACAGAAAGGAGATCGACTCACCTTTGTTGCGCAAAACATAATACACCTGCAGGATGTTTATGAAGTATTCCAAAACATTACTACAAACGCATTCTCCAACTAGCACATGCAAGCACACGAGTATATAACGAACCGTTTAAAAGAATTGGCACAACACAAAGCCCAATTCGAGCGGGCATTCTATTTTTTAGAAGACGACGAACTCTTCTTTATACCTGAAGGTGAACAGTGGTCTGCTATTGAATGTATCGAACACATTAACAATGTGAATGAAGTGTACCTACCCCAATTAACTCAAGTGTGCCAATTGCCTGAAGCGAAGGAGTCCGATACTATACGCATGGGCTGGTTTACGACTAAAGCACGTGTATGGATGCAACCCATTACCAACCCAAAGGCATTGAAAATTCCGGTACCGAAAAAACTAAAACCACGCCGCCTAAGAAATCCAGACTTAAAAATTGCTCCGCAAAAAGTCATGGAGAACTTTATCGCAGATCTAAGTCAGATTGAAAGGTTAGTTCGCATTATTCCAAACAGTCAGAATTTATGCGATTCACAGGTGACCTCAGCGCTACCGCCGTTTAAGATCAAATCTATCACGGCGCTTGAAATCATTATCCCGCATATTGCAAGGCACCTTGCCCAAGCCGAGCGCATCTTAAAGGGTGGAAAGCTCGCTAAAGACAATGCCCCAGCTAACCCGGATCTTATTTATCCAACGCGGGAAGCCGAAAAAAAAATAGACTAAAATTTGGCATAAAAAAACCCGGCGCGATGCGCCGGGTTTTTTGGTTTTTTTCTTCTCTGTATTACAGCGCTTTAATCCAAAGCTTACCACCGTACTGTCCATTGAAACCACTGTTCTGCGCTTGTTTCGCTGATTCGTAGTTGTTGAACTTCAATAAGAAGACGTAGTACATATTGTTGCCTGGATCTTGGAATACATCCGAAGCTACACCTTGCTTGCTTAAACGTGCTTGTAGTTTGTTTGCATTAGTAACAGAACCAAATACACCGGCAGTTACATAATAACCGCGTGAGCCTGCTTGAACATTTCCTGCATACTGGTTTGGATCGTAGCCTTTAATATTGCTTTTCACCTGACCACCTTGTGGAGTTTGTGGATACGTTGTTGCCGGGTATGTAGTTTGATTGTTTGAACCATTGTTCACACCACCGTTTCCGCCAGCCGCGTTCGAATTCATCGAACTGTTTGCATTAACTGCATTGCTTGCTGCTTGAGATGCTGCTTCACTAAGCTCGCCTTTGAGGTTTTCTTTTTCAGCATCAAAAAGCTCTTTTTGCTGGGCAGAAACCTCATCCTTGAACTCATCAAGGCGGTCGTTAAGAAGGTCTTCAAGATCTCCTGACTGACGACGCTGGCGGTCCTTCAATTTTTTGAGCTCGTTCTCCAATCGCTTATCTTTTTTGCTTTCACCAAAGGAATAGCGAAGCATAAACTCATGCGAATTACCCAATGCAAAACCGTACGTATTTAAAGAAAAATCATAAGCATAACCCATTGTGATGTTTTCCGTCAAATGCACACCCGTATTAGCAGTGACTGCATAAGAGGAACGGTAGGCCGCACCAATGAAGAAGTACTCTTTATGATTGAACATTAAACCAGCATCTACCTGAGGAATAGTTACCTCGTTTGCACGTACTGTTACAAAAGGACTCAAAGTCATCAAACCTTTTTGCAAATTCACATCGTACTGTGTATTCACTACATAATGACGCATGTATTGGTACTGGAATGGACTGATCACATAATTGTCCGAAAAGTCCACCTTCGGTGCCAAAATGTTAGGCACCGCTGCACCGAAAGAGAAATCACCGAACTTAAGATTAAATCCAAAATTCAAATCAAACTTCGCTCTATTTAATGCAGAAAACAACACGGGATCCAAATCATCCTGTACACGAATTCCACCCACGTTTATGGTATTGTTTACGTAGCCTGCACCCAGACCTAAGCTGAGGCTGTTTTGATCCGTAAACTTGACATGCCACGCGTAGGAACCGTAGAATCCTGCGCGTGATACAATATCAGTTACATCGTTGAACGCATATCCGCTATACCCAAACTTCAGGTCTTCACGATTGCCATTGAACGCCATAAATTGCGTTTCGGGAGCGCCCTGAATGTCGGTCCATTGACGTCTATTCAATACGGTAATCTCAGTCTTCCCATCGAGGCCGCTGAAGGCAGGATTAAAGAGATGTGCAGTATTCAAATAATTTGAAACTAAGGGAAGTTGCTGAGCTTGAGCTGTCCAACCTGTAACAACTAATGCGAGTGTAAATACTAACTTTTTCATGATTAGAAGTTGTTTAAGATGGTTACCGCGGATTTCACTCGTATCTCATTATTGTGGGTCAACACAAAATAATACGTTCCGTCTTCGAGTGCAGAACCACCATCGGTTGTTCCACCCCACGCGTTATTGTATACCTCCTGGTTGAATACTGGTGTACCCCAGCGGGTGTATACTGTAAATTCACAATCGTCTCCTGCGGTGATACCGCTAAGGTCGAGTACATCATTACGTCCATCGCCGTTTGGCGTAATGACGTTTTGAATGTTTCCGTAGGTGTTGGAATAAATAATTGCAGAATCTTGCTCAATAACAAATACCTGAACGCTTGCTGTATCCTCACATCCATTGAGATCTTCAACTTGTATGAAGTACGTTATGGTATCGACAGAGGGCAACGCCTCCGTGGTTGAAGACTGCTGGTTACTGTAATAGGAAGGCGCATCTGCGAACCAATAGTAGGATACCCCGCCGGTAGCAGATAGTACTGTTGATTCTCCAGGAGAAATGACTGGTGGATTGGCCGAAGCTGCCGCCACTAAGGTGTAATTGTAGATGTCGAGTGTATCAATCGTTTTACATTGATTTACTCCGAATGCTTCAATCACATACTGTCCTGGTACAGAGAGGAAATTCTGCTTTCCAGTAAATAAACCTCCGTTCCAAGCAAAATTCAATGCGTTGCTTTGCAAACTCACTAAAACACTATCGTAGACACATATACCTAGAGAATCTCCTGGTTGAATGAGTATGGTTGGGAAATTCACAAAATTGATGGTCTGCTCATTGGTAATGTATGAACAAGCCTCATTTGTTATGAGCAACCTGTAATCTGCCGTATCGGCTACGATGGAGGTATCTACTACCATCCAAGGCATGGTATCATTGGCTAAATTCAACCAACTGCTAGAGCCAGAAGGATAGGCGATTTGCCATTGGTATTCCCAAGTACTTCCTAATACTGTATCCTGCGCAGTAAGTAGCGCTGAGTCCGTCAAACACAATGTACTCGATGGTAAGCTTTGCCATGGCCAATTCTGTACTACTGTTGCGGTAGCTGGAACAGTATCGACAATAACAGTAAAAACTTTTGAAGTATCCTTACAACCGCCAGGTAATGAGGTTACTTCCAAATACCAAGTACCTGAAGTATCCACGGTAATAGAACTTAACGTGTCGTCCTGCAACGGGTACATCACTGGTTGACCGAATATATTTACGCTGTCGTCTTTTAACCATTGGTATTCAAAACCTAAAATTCCTGGTGCTGGAAAACCAAAATGATCTAGCGTCGCAATGGTCCCTTTACACATGCGAATGGAATCTATACCTACAAAATTAATTCCCGCACCACCTTGAGCGAAAACTGCAGCCGAAGGCAAATACGAATTCACTACTGTATCCATTGAAGTGGCATCGCAAAGGTTCGAACTCACTTCAATTCCATAGGTTCCGGAAGCAACCACGAATAGAGTATCTCCCGTTTCGCCGGCAAGTGGGGCACCGCCGCTAAGCCATTGGTAAGTATACGACTGACCTGCAGGAGGCGCATCGACCACAAGTAAGGCTGTATCGCCTTCACAAAAGGTCAGCTCACCAGCCTTATCAAACCAGTTGAACGCTGAAAAACCTGTTTGCGGATTAGCACCGATAATTACATTAGAGATGGTATCGCTGATTAACACTGGATTAGAACTAATCATTCTAAATTTATAGACCCCCTGAGTCGTATTGTCGGGAATGAGCACATCAATTTCATTTCCTACGCTAACTCCGTAGGCCAACAATGCGTTGGTACTGACGAAATTTCCAGTGAAGTTCCCACTGGCATCACTCATTTCTACTGAAAAAGTGTTTCCTATATTGTATGGCGAAGTGATATCAAAGCTGAATACAATCGTATCCGCCTGGCAGGCTTGCAAACTTAAAGATTCATTCGAGGTGGACTGGGTATAACCAGACGTGACGAATCCTAAGAATACAAATGAAAATAATAGTTTTCTCATGTTTAGGTTTTTCAATTAATATCCACTCTAACAACAGTTAGACGCAATTTGTTGCTAATTTCGCACTTGAAAAGCAATAACCGTGCTACGTTTACTCAATTATCCGGCTATTCTATCAACAATATTGCTGTTATGACATCTATTGAATTGGAAAAAATAAAAGCTAAACTCCATAAAGTAGCGAATCTGCGTGGTGAAGCTCTTCAGAAGTCAACTGTACTCATACTGGCCCAACAGATATCCTACTACAACTGGACCGGTCTCTATTGGATGAATAACAGCACAAGTCAATTAGAATTAGGGGCGTATGTCGGAGCCGCAACAGACCACACAAGCATTCCCTACGGACGAGGAATCTGCGGTCAAGTAGCGCTCTCAGGAGCAACCTTTGAAGTCCCAGATGTACACGCTCAAGATAATTACCTAGCCTGCAGTTTGGCTACAAAAAGTGAAATTGTCGTTCCTATTTACGCTCAAAAAAAATTGGTAGGACAGATCGATATCGACTCTCATGAACTCGATCCGTTTACAGCTGAAGACCATGAACTTTTAGAATGGGTCGCACATTTTATTGCCGACCGATTGTAACTTATGCGTTCATTCGAATAGCATCTACCGGATTCAAGCGGGCCGCCATCCATGCTGGAACAAAGCCTGAAATCAAGCCAATCAATGCACTTAAACCAATACCAACAATAACGTTGGATAAGCTTAAAGCAATTTCAAAATCAAAGGCTTTTGTCGCGGCATAGGCGCCTAAGGCAACCAGTATTAAGCCCATAATTCCGCCAATCAAACAAAGCACAACGCTCTCGGTTAAGAATTGAAAAAGGACCATAAAGTTCTTCGCTCCTAGCGCTTTTTGAATACCGATTTCGTTTGTACGCTCTCGCACACTGACAAACATGATGTTGGCAATACCAAAACCGCCGACCAATATGGAAAATCCTCCGATGACTGTGCCGACTATACCCAACACCCCAAATAGAGAATCTAACTGATTTTTAATGAGCGACGGATCGTTCAGTGCAAAGTCATCATCCGCTCCAGGACGCAGCCGACGCAGAGAGCGCATTATTCCAGTGAGCTCATCTTTTAATTGATCTAAAGGCACACCTTGCTTCGCGCTTACCATAATCAGGTTTTGATCGTTCCGATCCGTATTGACCACAGTGCGTACAAAGGTAAAAGGCACAAGCGCTTGGCGATCATAGCTTTGACCTACTAGGCTCTGGCCGACTTTTTCAAATACCCCGATTACCGTTAGTTTTTGGCCTTCAATGGTGATGCGCTCACCAACACAGCTCTCACGATAAGGAAAAAGCCCTTCAGCGATATCTGCCCCTATAATACAATAGGGCCTACCGGCACTCATCTCTAATTCCGTGAAGTAACGGCCCTGGGCAAGCTCAAAATCCCATATTTGAGCGTATTCAAATGTTGTGCCGAGCACTTCGATACCACTTGTGCTGTTGCTCTCAAATTTTGCTGTAGTCCCATTTAAAGAACTTCCAAAAGCGATGTTTTCAGCATATTTACTGCGTTTACGTAGCAGTTCCGATTCATTTTTCAGCGGAACAGGGCGATTTAGGTACTTCCACCAAGCGTACTCACCGCCCCCGCCCCACGGCCATTTCTGTATGTACACGACGTTATCGCCTAACTGGCTTACGCTGTCTCGAATATTCTTTTCTAAGGAATCTACTATGGAATAAACAAGGATGATCGCAAAGATGCCAATGGTAATACCCAGCAGTGACAATAGCGTACGTAACTTATTCGCTGCCAACGAAATAACAGCAAACAAAACACTTTCTCGAATAAGTCTTAATAGCAGTAGCAATGTGGTCAGGATTTCCTTCAAAATTAGCAGAATAAAAAGACAATCCCACGGCATGAAAACATTACTTTTGTTTCTTCCATTATTTTTCAAAAACACACACGTTGATGCGCATCCAAAACGCCTTAATTTCTGTATTTCACAAGGACGGCTTAGGTCCTATAGTTGATGCCCTAAAAGAGATGGGTACCACAATCTATTCTACAGGAGGAACGCAAGCCTTTATTGAAGATCGCGGCATTGCCGTTGAACGCGTTGAAGATTTGACTTCATACCCTTCCATCTTAGGAGGTCGTGTAAAAACCTTACATCCGAAAGTTTTTGGCGGAATTTTAGCACGAAGAGCACACGATGCTGATAAGGCGCAGATGAGTGAATTCGATATTCCTTATTTCGATCTAGTGATCGTTGACCTCTACCCTTTTGAAGCGACGGTAGCCTCGGGTGCACCAGAACAAGACATCATCGAGAAAATAGATATCGGGGGGATTTCGTTGATCCGTGCAGCTGCTAAAAACTTCAACGATTGCTGGATCATTTCAAACATGGGGCAATACGAAGATGCGTTAGCTGTTTTACAAAGTGAAGGGGGTGCAACATTGCAGGTTCGTCGCCGCTATGCAATACAAGCGTTTGATGAAAGCAGCCATTACGACACAGCCATTCACCGCTATTTTGCAGGTGATCGCCTGGATCTTAAAATGAGCAACCGCAAAAAGCAAACCTTGCGTTACGGGGAAAATCCGCACCAAGAAGCCGCATTTTTCGGTAATCTAGAAGATGCACTCGAACAGATTCATGGAAAAGCATTGAGCTACAATAACCTTTTGGATATTGATGCCACAGTCAATCTCATCAGAGAGTTTGACGACACTACTATCGCAATCATTAAACACAATAATGCGTGCGGCCTAGCTACACGTACCACTCTAGCAGCAGCCTGGGATGATGCTTTAGCAGGCGATCCGGTAAGCGCTTTTGGTGGTGTTATTGCCGCGAATAGAACGGTTGACAAGGCAACCGCAGAGAAAATGAATTCATTGTTTTTTGAAGTTCTTATTGCACCTGCATACGACGACGACGCTTTGGAGGTATTACGCTCAAAGAAAAATCGGGTGTTACTGCTTTTAAAAGATTACGAAGTACCGGCATTTAATGTCCGTACCGTTTTAAATGGAACACTCGTACAGGCTAAAGATGCATTGACGGAGGCTGAAGCGGACATGGAGACCGTAACAAAATTGGTTCCAACTGAAAAGCAAATCGCCGATATGATTTTCGCAGCTAAAGTCTGTAAACACACAAAAAGCAATACCATCGTCCTCGCGAAAGACGGTCAACTACTTGCGAGCGGAACGGGGCAAACTTCACGTGTCGACGCTTTGAATCAAGCGGTTGAAAAGGCAGGACGCTTTGGATTTGACCTTAAGGGTGCTGCCATGGCTTCTGATGCATTTTTTCCATTCCCGGATTGTGTAGAGATCGCCGATAATGCCGGAATCACCTGTGTCATTCAGCCTGGGGGTTCCATTCGTGACAAAGAAAGTATTACCTATTGTGATGAAAACGGAATGACTATGGTTACCACCGGAATTCGTCACTTCAAACACTAATTTTTATTACCTTCAGCACATGGGTTGGTTTAGTTTCATGACAGAAGATATAGCGATTGACTTGGGTACAGCCAATACGCTTATCACATATCAAGACAAGGTGGTAGTTGACTCCCCGTCTATCGTTGCACAAGACCGTCGTACGGGTCAAATCATTGCCGTTGGGCAAGAGGCGAGACAGATGCACGGTAAAACGCATGAAAACATTAAAACGATACGACCGCTGAAAGATGGTGTCATTGCAGATTTCGAAGCATCTGAGCACATGATTCGTGAGCTCATTAAGAGCATACCTTCCTTTAAAAAGCGTTTGTTCCCACCTAGTTTAAGAATGGTAGTTTGTATTCCCTCCGGAATCACTGAAGTCGAAAAGCGAGCGGTTAAGGACTCTGCAGAACGCGCTAATGCTAAAGAAGTCTACTTGATTCACGAACCCATGGCAGCCGCTGTAGGTATAGGCGTGAATGTTCTAGAACCGAAAGGTAACATGATCATTGACATCGGTGGCGGTACAACTGAAATTGCAGTATTGGCTATGGGCGGTATTGTCTGTGATAAGAGTATTAAGGTTGCAGGTGATGTATTCACCAACGATATTGCCCTGTACATGCGCGCTCAGCACAATTTATATGTCGGCGAACGTACCGCAGAAAATATTAAAATTGCAGTCGGTGCGGCTCAAGAAGAATTAGATGAAATTCCGGAACCTTATTCCGTTCAAGGACGCGATCTTCTCTCTGGTAAGCCAAAGCAAGTACAGGTTACTCATATGGAAGTGGCCCGTGCCCTTGAGAAAAGTATTACGCGCGTTGAAGATGCTGTGATGGAAGCGTTGAGTAATACGCCTCCTGAATTGGCAGCAGATATCTACAATAGCGGAATCTATCTTGCCGGCGGCGGTTCAATGCTACGCGGTTTAGACAAGCGTATTTCGGCAAAAACCGACTTACCGGTTTATGTAGCGGAAGATCCTTTGCGCGCTGTTGTAAGAGGAACGGGTATCGTGTTGAAAAACATCGAACACTTCAAGACGATATTAGAAAGTTAAATAATAAACTACTATGCGGCAACTGATACTTTTCTTGGCAAAGTATCGAAGCACTTTGTTGCTCATAGTCTTCGTGCTCATTGCGCTATTGCGCCATTCGCTTAAAAATCCTGTTGCAGAACATAGATTGAACAATGTGGGTTTCGGTGCAGCTGCCACAGTTCACAACGGCTTATCTGGCTGGAAGCAGTATTGGCGACTCGAAGCAATCAATGAGGAATTGGCCCGCGAGAATGCAAGACTTCGCTCTGGAGGAACAAAGGCTTCTGCAAATCATTTTTCAAATTCTACAGACTACGATTTTATACCGGCACGAGTCGTTGACTATTCATATACTAAAAGGAACAATTACATTATCGTTCATGCCGGTCGCAGAGATGGTATTCAGCCAGGAATGGGTGCAATGACCGCAAACGGCTGGATAGGATCTGTTGTAGAAGTTAGTGATGCTTATGCCCATATTACGCCAGTGTTGCATAGTAAAGGAAATATTGGCGCGCGCATTTCAGGAAAGGGTTTGGGAGAATTACATTGGGACGGCACTGATCCTTCCTGGGCAACACTGATTGATATACAACGTGAGAACAGGCCTATGCCTGGTGATAGTGTGTATAGTTTTACCCGAACTTCGGTGGGTCCCTCCACATTGACCGGTACTGTGATCAGTGCGGTTCAAAACAATGAAGACCTTACATGGACAGCAAAAGTGGCACTAAGTGCCGATTATAAAAACATGGACTGGCTCTATATCAGTAAGTTGAAAGATGTGGAGAGTTTAGATTCATTACAGGTACCTGCGCTATGACAATTGTAAAAAATATATTGTGGCTAGTACTAGTGCTTTTTGTCCAATGGGGGTTTCTGCAGGATTTACCTTTAACGGTCTACGGCAATCCATATCTCTATTTGTGGTTTTTCCTTTGGCTTCCTTTCGGTGTAACGAGAATAGGCCTTTACGCGATAGCTTTTGCAGTAGGCACCATTATGGACGCCTTCGAACAGAGCGGTGGAGCACATACTCTGGCTTGTCTTGCATTAGTTATAGCAAAACCTTGGGTAGAGAATGCATTGATTGGTTATAGAAAATCTGACGATAACGAAGGTGTTTCGCATCTCGCATTAGTACCCTATTTGACCACTTCGTCGGTACTGGTTTTACTGCATCACACGGTCCTCTTTACTGCAGAGAATTATGGCTTCGATAACCCTGTTCTGCTAGTGTTTAGAATTTTTATCTCTAGTCTGATCACCTTAGTCTTGCTCGCTATTACTCACGCCTTATTCTCCAAGAAATATGCCGCGTAGTATTGCTTTTTACTTGGGTCTAATTTTAGTCGGTTTACTCTTCTTGTATCGACTTTTTCAGGTGCAAGTCATCAATGACGACTATGCCGCAAGGGCCGAGCGTAATGCTACAGCAGCGGAAAAACTCTATGCCCCTAGAGGATATGTATACGATAGAGACGGCCGGCTGCTCGTAGGAAATAGTCCAGCATACGATTTAATGGTGAGCCCCTATTTGATTAAGGACCTGGATACAGCGGCCCTCGGACGTCTTCTAGATCTTGAAGTTTCTGAAATCAGAGAGCAACTCGAGAAGGCGAAAAACTACAGTTATTTTCGGAGCAGCATGTTCATGAAAATGCTCTCTAAATCTACCTATACTCAGATTAAATCCGAGCTTAAAGCATTTCCTGGATTCTACGCTTCAAAACGGATTCTAAGAAACTATCCGCATCGAAATGGCGCTAATGTAGTCGGGTTTATCGGCGAAGTCAATACCGATTTTATTCGTGCAAACCCGTCCTATTCTCAGGGAGATTTGGTCGGAAAAAGTGGGATCGACAAGAGTTATGAAACAGTTTTAAAAGGAACACATGGAAAGCGCTATTTCACTGTGGATCACCGAAACCGCAGACTGGGCAACTGGAAAGACGGCGCACACGACGAGATGCCAATTCCTGGCCAAGATCTAGTCAGTAGCATAGATCTCGAACTACAGCAGTATGGTGAAGCACTGATGAAAGGAAAACGCGGATCCATTGTGGCAATTGAGCCGGAAACTGGTGAGATATTGGCTTTAGTGACCTCACCGAGCTACGACCCCAACGAATTGGTCGGTCGATTGCGCAGTAAGAATTATACGCGCATGTACTATGATAGTATCAATAAACCGCTGTTCGATCGCGGGATCTTAGCAGAATATCCACCGGGATCTCCGTTTAAACTCATAGGAGCACTAGTAGGGCTAGAAGAGGGCGTGATTACTCCGAAAACATCCATTACCTGTTATGACGGATTCCATTTCGGACAACTGCACGTGGCTTGTCATTGTAAAGGGGGCACTTTAGCGTTAAACGAAGCTATATCTGAGAGCTGTAACAACTACTTCTGTACGATCTACCAAAAGACCATTGATAAGAACGGCGACGCACATACAGGAATGGATCGCTGGAGCAAACACGTTAAAAGCTTCGGTTTAGGTACTTTTCTCGGGAACGATTTACCAACTGGACGCAAAGGCCTCATACCTGACGCAAGCTATTACGACCGATTTTTAGGTTATAAAACATGGAAAGGAGCTACTTCCGTTTCTAATGGGATCGGACAAGGAGAATTAGTCGCAACCCCAATACAGTTGGCTAATATGACCGCGGCCATAGCAAATCGTGGCTATTACTATACCCCTCACATTATTAAAGAATCGGATCACGGCCCCATTGATTCGGCATTCATTACTCCAAGACAGACGACTATTGCACCAAAACACTTTGAGGTAGTCATCGACGGTATGTATGCAGTTTTTGAAACTGGTACAGCCAAAGGTTCACGAATACCGCATATAACGCAATGCGGAAAAACGGGAACGGCGCAAAATCCACACGGCCAAGATCATAGCATTTTTGTGAGTTTTGCACCAAAGGATCAACCTAAAATTGCACTCGCAGTTATCATTGAGAATGGCTATTGGGGGTCACGCTGGGCGGCACCCATTGCCAGTTTAATGACCGAAATGTACCTTACCGATACGATTACACGTCCCGCATTAGAAGCGCGTATGTTCGAAGGCCATTTACATGAGGAATACCGTCAACAACACGTTGCCATTTACGGAGAAGACAGTACGTATCAAGCAAACTTTTAATGGCTAGGAACCGTAGAAATAGAAACCGGCTAAAGATTGACCCTGTTGTAGCGGTCATTTACACCTTACTCGTTTTTTGGGGCTGGCTTAGCATTCATTCTGCAGTATATAATGAAGAGGCTGCATCTTTATTTAACCTTTCCCAAGAATACGGAAAGCAATTACTTTTTATCGGCGGGAGCTTCGTTATTATTCTCGGCATACTCTTGTCTAATTACCGCTTATGGACCAATTTCGCTCCATTCTGGTATATTTTAACCCTTTTGCTTTTGATCGGCGTACTCTTCGTCGGCAAAAAAATAGGCGGCGCCCGGAGCTGGTATGCTTTAGGCTCCTTTAGCCTTCAGCCTTCAGAAGTTGCAAAGTTTGCTACAGCCTTAATGCTCGCCTTTTATTTAGGTCAATCCAGAACCAATATGAAACTTTGGTCGCACAGGTTAATCGCTGCGGCCTTATTCTTAATTCCAGGATTCCTCATAGGCTTACAACCTGATTTAGGCTCTACACTCGTTTATTTAAGCCTCCTTCTTGTACTCTATCGTGAAGGTATGCCCGGTTACTATATAGGTGCTGCACTTGCTCTAATAGCACTCGCCATAATTGGTTTACTCTTGCCCTTACGAACTGCGCTCGTCGTTCTGGGCAGTATCTCACTTTTACTTTTCCTACTTCTTCCTAAAAGGCGAGGACCTGTAGCTGCTAATGCATCCCTGTTCTCCATTGCAAGCGCCACCGTCTTCGCAGTAGGTCAAGTTATGGAGCGTGTTCTCGCTCCTCACCAACAAATTCGTATTAAAGTACTGCTTGGGCTTGAAGACGACCCTACCGGTGCTGGATATAATACCCTTCAAAGCCTTATTGCCATAGGATCTGGCGGCTGGACGGGCAAAGGCTATCTAAACGGTACTCAAACTAAACTTAACTTTGTACCGGAGCAGAGTACAGATTATATTTTCTGTACCATCGGAGAGGAATGGGGTTTCTTAGGGACCGCATTACTTATGTCACTGTTTGCCGTATTGATCGGTCGAATTATTTGGCTAGCAGATAAGCAAAAAGACACCTTTTCGCGTGTCTACGGTTACAGCGTGGCGAGCATCCTATTCACACACTGGCTCATCAATATTGGTATGACCATAGGACTTGTACCCACGATCGGCATTCCATTGCCTTTCTTCAGTTATGGTGGTTCGTCCCTGTGGGGCTTTACCATTTTACTCTTCATCTTTGTAAAGCTCGACGCTGAACGCTGGAACCGCCTTTCGTAACAGGCTTCTATAAAAAACGCGAGCCGATGCATATGCATCAGCTCGCGCCTCTTAAATTTATGATTTAGTGCTATGAATTAGAACATCATGTAGCGCATATCCTCAATCTTCGCCTTTTCCTCTAGAGCCTTATAAGCCTGAGTACCAACTAAATTTCGAATACTGCGTTGCGTATTCTGTGCCATATTTGAGTAGTCTAGTACAGGCGCAGGAGTTGCAGGAGACGTAATGGCAACAAACGCTCCATTTTCACCTGTAATCACGCCACTTAGTGAACCGGGCTCTAAACCGCAGATAGTTCCTACCACAGCGGCTTCATTACCGACGCCTGCGATGTTGAATTGAGATATTCGGAAACTAAGCGTACGCACTTCTTTACCTGCAGCGGCAGCGACTTCTTCAATCGTCGAGGCCCCAGTCAAGGCATTTTCTAAACGCTCTGTAATCAATGCTTTCTTCGCATCTTTCTTAGCCGCCTCTAAACACTGGCCTTGTACCAATTCAAAAGACGTAGTCCCTTCGTTGAGTTTATCTGTCAAGACTACCACTACGTAACCTTTTCCATCATTCTCTAGCAATCCGATATTACCTTCTTCACGCTCTTCGTCCCAAGCCCAACGAACTACACGACGTGCAGCACCTAATCCTGAAACTACTTCTTCAAAACGACCTAAGTTACGTGCTGGACGTAAGAAGAATCCTTTATCAGAAGCCAATACGCGGTAATCTTCTGCTGTTTGCGCCTCGGCAGCATAACCTGAAGCTTGATTATATAGGTCTTGAATGGTTCCTTCAGAAGGTAAAATCTCGCGAATGATTTGACCAATCTTGTAAACATCATTTGATCCTTTTTGATCTGTTACTTGAATCACGTGCCAACCAAACTGCGTTGGTACAACACCCATAGAACCATTTTTCTTGAAGAAACAGAAGTTCTCGAAAGGTTTTGCCATCGAGCCACGAGAGAAGTAACCTAGATCACCACCCTTTTCTTTTGCGACGATGTCTGAAGAAAACGCCTCACTTACCGCTTCAAAAGCAGATGGATTCTCTTCAAGATATGCGAACAGACTATCCGCCAATACTCTGGCTTCTTGTGGATTACGCGTAATGGAAGCATCAGCTCTTGTAGCTCCAGCGAATGGAATAAGTATGTGACGTGCCTTTACACTGTCAGGGACAATTTTTCTATCTACCAGTTTAACTACGGCAAAAGCCCCTCCTAAATCAATAGGACCTTTCTGGAAACCTACTGATTGTCCGTCTACAAGGGTATCAAGACCTGTACCGACTAATTCTGTGATAGTGTAGTATTCCGACTGAAAACGAACATCACTGTGTAAGTTGACAAATACCGAATCGTCCTCCTGATTCATCCATTCCAATGAAAGAGTCGCTAATTCGGCACGTACTGCTTCGCGATCGGATTCAGATGGTGCTAATGGGAAGTTGATAAACTCTATGTTACGGCCCTCTTCCTGGTCGAAATCTTCTTTGTTTGCGTTGTAGTAACGTTTCGCATCTTCATCAGTAACTGCGATTTCATCCTCATTCACATCGATATAAGGAACATAAACGTACTGAGCTGGATGCTGCGCATCGCCGCGCTTTATTTCAGCCTCCGCAAGTCCGGTCGGCATGAAAATCGCTTTTTCGATTGCATTCGTGTATTTGAAGTTCTGCGCTTGATTCGCTACGGCGCGCTCAAAAGCTAGCCACTGCGTCCACATCTCAACAGATTGTTCAGAAGCGTCACGGTTATCACGAACCTGTGCGATGTAACTCTTGAACATGTTTTCGTCAAACTGGCCATTCGCTCCAGCGAAATTTTGACGAATGTTTGGGTTGGTGATAATATCGAAATATAGCTCCTGCTGACTTACGGTCATCCCTGCTGCACTTAATTCTGCTGAAAGCAATTCTTCGGTAACGATATTGTTCCAAACGAAGTTTGCTAGCTGAATGCTGCTTGTGTTTGCGTATTGTTCTGGATTTCCCGCACGCAACTCTTCCATACCCTGGCTGAGTTCTAGACGCGTGATGTCGCGACCATTTACGGTTCCGATGATATTGGGGTCTCCAAAAAACTTAGATCCACCTGAGCGGAATAAATCTCCTAAGAGGAAAGCAATGAGTGCTACAAACACCACGACTACTAAAAGTCCTGAGCGCTGTCTGATGCGTTGTATTGTTGCCATTGTCTTGCAATTAAATGAATGAGTCTGCGAATATAAGGATTGGCGCCAATTAATTGGCTTTTACGAGCACCTCTTCCAACCTGTTTGCCTTAGTTTTTTGTACGAGGAATAAGTATTGGTCGCTTCGGACTACAGTTCCCTTCTCTGGAAGGCTCTGATAAAGGTCCAAAATATAGCCTCCGAGCGTATTATAATTTTCACTTTGGGGCAGTTCAAGACCCCATTTTTCATTAATATCAGAGATGTCTAAACGCGCTGAGAACAACCATTCACTATCATTTATTTGGCGCTCTAACAATTCTTCGGTATCGTGTTCGTCTTCAATCTCGCCGAAAATTTCTTCAATAACGTCTTCGAGCGTAATCATCCCACTGGTTCCTCCATGCTCGTCTAATACAACAGCTATGTTCCGCTTCTCTCGCGTAAATAAATTAAGTATCTCATCCGCACGCATACTTTCAGGTATAAATGCAACAGGACGAAGTACTCGTTTTAGATGATCCGGCTTTTTAAAGAGCTCAAATGCATGAACATACCCGATTATTTTATCAATATTATCTTCATATACGAGTAGCTTGCTGTAGCCTGATTCGATGAAAAATGCCCTTACCTTATCAGGCATTTCATTCACCTCTACACCTTCTATTTCAGTTCTCGGAATCATAAACTCACGAGCTTTGGTCTCTGGAAATTCTAGCGCATTCTTAAAAATTTCCAATTCCGGATCAACCTCCTCATTACCGTCTGATAGACGAGGGACACGCTCTCGAACATAGTGATCAAGCTCCATTCGACCGAAGGCATTCGCTTCTTCTTGTACCTCTACTCGGAAGATGTATTTTAAAAAGAATTGGCTTACACCAAGCATTAGTGCGCTCGGCAATCGCAATACCCAAAACAGCAACCACGCAGGCAAACTCAACCAACGCATAAGTCCTTCGGCATTTTGGCGAAAAAGTGTTTTGGGGAGAAATTCAGCAAAAACTAGAATCACTACGGTTGAAACAGAGGTCTCCAACAATAGAATAAGGTATTCCATTGCACCCCAACCAGCAAAGACCGGCGTAAGCAGGCGGTGCATGTAATTTCCATAGAGTACTAAAGCGACATTATTCCCAACTAGAATTGCCGCAATAAAAGCAGCAGGTCGATTTACTAAGTAGCCTAGAGCCTTGTTCGCGACACCGCCTTTTTGACGTTCAAGTTCTACATGTAACTTATTGATACTTAGGTACGCCATTTCCAGCCCTGAGAAAAGCGCAGAAAAGAATACGGCCAGTACGATGGGTAGCAGATATTCCAATGTTTACTTCTTAGTTTGTTTAAGACGAGATCGCCTGCGAAGGAAATACATGAAAAGACCTGCCCCCAGAATAAGTGAGAATTTAATGGTGTTCTGCCAGTCAGTACCCCAATTGACATAAATTTCAACTGAACAGACTGCGGCTACACCTAGCCACAATATCTCTATAAATCGCAATGCTTTATTCATCGTCTACTGTTATTTCTCCTTGTACCTTATAAATGCGGTAAGTATTAAACGACTGATCGGCTTCAAAACCTTTCCCCCGTATAAGCTGTCCGTCAGATAAAATCTGAACCTTCGCATCACTATACAAACGCTCCTCTTTTTTATCCCAGAATAATAATTCCGTGGTCATTCGTTCACCTTTACCGTTCGTTACTTCTACATTTCCCCCAATACCCCATAAGTCCTCTTTCTTCAGCTGTCGCGCTGTGTCTGCCTTTAATACCGTGGCTGATTTTGCATTTGCACTATAAAAATTGACTGTTATACCGTTCCCAAAGAAAACATAAGGAGGCTCCATATTCCCGAAGTCTTGCAACAGTCCTGCGCGAATCTCTAATACCTTTTGCCCGCTATCACTATACGTTATGTGCGCTCCATGTTGTTCATTCAAAGGAAATACGACTGGAATCTTGCTGACCTCAGCGACATCCATTGCATCATTCGAACAGGAACTGAAAAAAATCACTACTAAAATGACAAGTGATGTGAGTTGTTTCAAAAGGGAATTCATGCTAGCGAAGGTCGGTAAAAATGCGCAAAAAAAATCCCCTAGACATTCGTCTAGGGGAAATATCAAAGTCGTTGTAAACGGCTTAGTAGAATTTAACGCTTACCGCCTCGTTAATCCAACAGCCAATAGTAATCTTATCGCCTTCTTTGTAACCTAATTGGAACGAAATTCCTTTGTCAGGAATCTGTTGACTGTAGGCCGAAATTAATTTAGCCGCCTTATCGGCAATGCTTGGGTCAATACTTCTCGCATAGCTCAATTTATTAATTGCCGCCCAATACACTGCGTTTTTCTCAACTGCATTCGATCCACAAGAACCTGCTGCATCTGCATAAATAGTTGCAAGGTATAAATATGGATTTCCCCAATTTTTACGGAGCTGACCTGCTTTCAGGCAGTTACTCTTTGCAGAAGAAAGTGCACCCATTTTCTGATTAACATAGGCTAATCCCATGTAAGTATTTGCTTTACGACGTAGATCTTCTTCTTGCTCAATGGCTTCAGTATAGTACTTCTTTGCCATGGCCCAATCGCTTTTATTTACACCTAATTTCGCCATGTTCAATGCCGCTTGTGCACTAGGCTCAATTTCATATAATGTTTCTGCGATTGAAATAAATACAGGGTTATCCGTACAAGAGGTCAATTCACCGTCGTCGCCCAAGCGTTCTTTCTGCAATAGGTTACCCGCACGTTTCAACCACTCTACATTATCCTTATTTTGTTCGAAAGCCTCTTCGTTATAGATGAGTGTAAGTTTGTTACACGTCAAAAGTGGACTCAAGATTTTCTCTATGTTTCGTTGCACCTTCGTGATGTTTCTCAAACGAATTTCGTTATTCGACATCTTACGCTTGTCCACAGAAGTTAAACCTTGCTCATCTAATTCATACTTCGTCTTTAGCTCATCTGCTTTTTCAAGAACACTCACCAATTCTTGGGTTGTTGCATCTAACTCTGGCTTCACTAACGGCGGAAGTTTCGCCGCCTTCTTCAAGCGCTTCTTTGAGGAGTTATTGTAAGCATTTGTTGAATCATAAACGGCTAGCGTTGCATCAAACTTTGCTTTTGCCGCTTCAGTCGCCGGACGGATACTGTCCGCATATGCAATGAAATCGAGTACAGAATCTGCCTTCAATTCAATATTGTAATTTTCAACGTTAAACGTATTGAAGTTGAACTCAAGTGTAACTAAGACTGAATTGTACACCTCAAACAAACGATCTACATCTTTAGTCTTGTTGAATTCTTTCACATTTGCTTGAAAGTATCTGTCGGTGTGTGCAACGGACATGGTATCACCCAAAAGTGACTTTGCCTCTTCAAACATCACCACAGCCTTTGAAACACTATCAGAATTCTTTCTGTAGTAGTTGTAGAAATGATATGCTTTTGATGAAATAGCATTCGCTTTTTCCTTAGGGAAGTGAACCGCAAATGCGTCATACAAACTCAAAAGTTCTTGAATCAATGCATTTTTCGTTGCATCGTCGCTGGCTTCTTTAATCTTCGCTTCTATAATGTTGTCACCGTACGTGTAAATACGAATATTAGCAGATGGACACGTTTCATAAAGTGCTTTCCAAGCATCATATGCTTCTGCGTAGTCCTTACTCTGGTAGTAAGAACCCATGATGTTATAGTTCTGAAAACAAGACACAGAATCGGCAATAGAATTACCCCATTTCGACTCCTGTGCTTGAGCAGAATAGCTCATCAATAAAATACCGAATACAAAAAGGATTCGTTTCATAATCATCACGTTTTTATCTATATCTAAATTTCTGGAACCATTTATCGTTGAGTGTTATCCCGAAGTTTAAATTCCAATAATCTTCCTTTAAATCGGATTCTACACCACTCCAACGAGTACCTCTTCCTATACTAATATTCAAAAAGCTTGCCTTTTGTTCACCAGGAGCTAAACTTCTGTAAATAATAGGAAGCGTTAAACCTAAGTTGACTTCTTGGGTAACGTAAGTTGGACCAGTAGTTGGCTCCTGCCAATAGTATTGACCTTTTTCTCTTGAAAAACCGAAGCGGTATCTTGATATGGCAAGGTAATTTGAGCTGCGTCTAAGTTGTGGAATGACATAGGAAGGCACCATTACAAGGCCTACACTTCCTCTTTCACTGGCTGCAATAGCCGATTGAACTGGCGCACCCCCTAATGGTGTGAAATCTCTGTAGTCTTGCCAATTCACTCTTCTATAGTCTATGACTAGATCCCAAGCATTGACCGGTACATTTTCTACAGTTCTACTCACACCAAACCCAAATCCGGAGGAGGTAGGGAGAATTATGCTGCCCTCTTCTGAGAGGTTGTAAAAAAGCGTGTCGACTGGGGTTTCAACAATACCACTGTTGATGAATGAATATTGCGTGGAAATTTGACGCGAATTCATAGAACCTCCAAAACCGTAGACCGCTCCAGCTACAAAATGGAATCGATCAACATCTCCTTGCAATTGTGTTCCTATATCGAAAGTCAGGTCGCTAATTCCTGTTTTGTTCGTTTTGCTCACAGAGAGAAATTGACTATTTGCGATAATAGTTTTGTTACTCGTTTCCATTTCGCCAAAAACATAACGTGCATTACCTCCGATGCTAAACCACGGTAGCGGTTGTAAAGCGAGCCCTAAGGTGAATTGGTCGTATCCACCAGAACCGATAGAACGGTATTCATAAATACCGAAATCGTCGGAAGAATCCGCGACACTTATATTATATCCTTTTGCCGCATAGGGGCTTAGTGAGAATGCTCCACCGATCCAATCGTTGAATTTAAAACCTAATCCGAAGTAATCGAAGTAGGTATTGTGGTTGTCTTGATCTATAGACTCGCTAATGACTTGATGACGAAAGGTGCGGTGCGCTCCACTCATTTCAAGCGTAGAGTACTCTAGATTTGCATAACCGGCAGGATTAAGAACATTTATAGTGTAACGATCTACATAGCCAATTCCAGTGCCACCCATACCGAGAAAGGAAGGAGTAATTCCAAACGTGGTCTCCCCCAAGCCATTAATACTTAGTGGACTCACTGAGTTGGTCTGAGCGGTAGCTCTAGCACCAAACAACAGCAATATCGACGCTAACAAGAAAGCGGAAGCGGATTTATTTAAGGGATTGACTTTTAAAATATTCATCAATGCGCTGTAAGGCATATAGTTCGTAATTCGAGGGTGCAAATATGTAGCTTTTTAGGTGGTTTGACAAGGCCTTTGCATCTCCACCGCAAATGATTACGTGTTTTATGCCTGTTTCCTTTTGGATCGCATGAATCATCGCGCTAATTTCTAACGGTAAAGCAGTATCAACGCCTGCCCACATACTTTCTTCCGTTGAAGCCCCTATCACGTGAGTTTCACTGCTTTTAACAAGGCTTGGTAGCGCCTCTGTAAATGCATTCATTGCCTTGTAACGCATGACCCATCCCGGAGAAATTGCACCACCAACAAAAGCATCATTTTTAACAATATTATAAGTAATGCAGCTTCCCGCCACTACCGTAATAACGTCCTGACGGTGCTCTAACCAGTAAGCCGAAGCAAAAAGTAATCGATCTAAACCTAAAGACTCCGGTGTTTTGTACACAATCTTTAGAGGCCATGGCGAGTCAATCGTTAGCCACTTAATAGACTTAGGCCAATTCGCGTCTATTGCACCGCTTGCAATACCTATAGACCGTGTACTGGAATTGGTCCAATCGCTGTAAACATAAAGGGCTTTCTCCACAGATTGCGTATCGAAAGTCTCGTGTTTAACAAGTCGTCTTCCGTCAAACAATCCCATTTTTATACGGGTGTTACCAATATCTACGGTGATTAACATGGCTACAAAGGTCGTTAAATCCTTCTTCTCTGAACAATTCAGAGGGAGATTCTAATTTTTCAATGAATGTGCTTTCACATTTCAATAGTAGGTGTATATTTGCCGCCCGGCAGGTGATGTAGCTCAGTTGGTAGAGCAATGGATTGAAAATCCATGTGTCGGCGGTTCGATTCCGTCCATCACCACCAGCCTTAAAGCCCTTCAGTGTGACTGAAGGGCTTTTTTTGTGCCTAATCACCCGAAAACACTAGGTTTTATAGGAATCGTAGCGTACGATAAATACTTCACGTAAAAAGGCCAGAATAGCAAACTATCCCGGCCTTTTTGCACCAAAGTGGTAACCACTTTTGAACTCGCTCTCTTGTTTAAATCCTAGTATTTGATCAAACGCACTGTTTGCTCATTAATACTTGATTGAATCTTAGCTAAATAAACTCCTGCTGGAAACTGAGAAGCATCTATTGTATGGGTCTGGCCGGCACTAAATGCATCGTACAACTGCTGACCTTTCAAATCATAAAGTCGTACCGTATATGAATCTACTGAAGGGTTACGTACGACCCATTGATCTGCTGTTGGGTTGGGATAAATGGATATCCTATTTTTTGACTCATCTTCAATCCCTATGGCCACATTCGCATACTTTATATCATCAAAATAGAAAGTAGAAGTTGACGACCCATCACCGATATTGGTGCTGCCCGCAATAAAGTCGAACAACAAAGCCAACGTAGGCATATCGGTCGGTGCATTTGTAAAATCGAAGGACAGCGTTTCCCATTCTTCGGTTTTAGTGGTTTGAACACTACGCTCTTCACCCCAAAAAGGTTTCTCCGCTTTCAAAGTTACATTTGTACCAATAGGTGCAGACGTCCAAACTTTCATTGTAATAACCGGATGATTAACGAAATCGAGATTATTCGCAAAGGTGATTTTACTCCCCCCGTAAGGTGCACCTAGATAACGTACAATCTTTCCAACGTTCGCACTACCATTATCTGCATCAACGTCTGGATTAGGTAAACTTGTCATTATAGCGCTCTCAAAGTCAAAGAAATGACGCGCGGTGGTGCCTGATTCAAAAGTAACGGGCAACCCCACTCTAGGTGTAGCAATAACTCCCGCGACTTGCTCAATGTCGTCTATGTAAAAGGTATTCCCACCACCTGGCGTGAACGGCTGGGGCATAATGACTAAATCAACACTACCTGTGGGTGCCGGTATTCCAAAGTCAAACGTGAGCGTTTCCCATGCGCCAGAGACCGTGGTAACTGCGTCCACCTCGCTGGTATAAGGACTTTCTAATTTTATCTTGATTACGGTACCTACTGGTTGAGTAGTGTACACTTTCATGGACAACACGCTCGATGAAGCACTTGTAAAGTTCAGTGAAGACACCGATGTAATCTTACCTCCTGCCCACAAGTCGGCTGCATTCACTTTTACAATCTTAGCAACATTCGCGCTAGAATTACCTACCGAACTTGGATTTGACACTATAGTAAAGGATGCCCCATCATAACCTACCATACCGGCGGTTGAAGATTCAAAATTGAATGGGAAGGCTTGCGCAGAGGACGCAACGGAGGCTGCCATGAGCAGGGTAATCATGATTTTTTTCATATCGAATTTTTAGGTGTATTGATTTACTGAATGATGCGTAAAGCCATACGACTGTACCCCAGCATTCAAGGGCAAAAGGTAATAAACTTTGCTTTGGCATCCGCTTAAAGAGCACTCCAGCAATCGTCGTTGTTAACAAAATTCATTGACTATGGATGAGGAGTGGGCCTAAACTTCGGAATTTTGGAAGGTAATGATGCTACAACTATGCACCCTTTAAAGAAAGATGAATTCAGGCTGGTGAATCGCATGCGTTTTGAAGTAAAGAACGTCATGGAACACATCAACAGAGTTTCAGAAGAAAGCAATCGCATCAATTCTGATGAGATCGAGCGTCGCCTAAAAGCGTTGACTGAATATTCTCGTGAACTGGCTAATCTTCAAAAGGCGATCGAATTAGAAATTCAAAAAAACGCTTTGTAACTACCCTGATGAACCGTGAATATGAACAATTCTCAGCTTATATGGTTGTTATAACATCTATCTAAGAGACTATGAAAACCATCTTTCATCCTCACCATACGCGAGGCCATGCAAATCACGGCTGGCTGAACAGCCACCACAGCTTTAGCTTTGCCAACTACTTCAATGCACAAAAAATGAACTTCGGATTGTTGCGCGTACTTAACGACGATACCGTAGCCCCTGGAATGGGTTTTGGGACACACCCGCACGACAATATGGAGATCATCTCTATTCCCCTTGATGGTGATTTAAGACACCGTGACTCCATGGGAAATGAGAAGACCATCAAAGAGGGTGAAATCCAAGTAATGAGTGCCGGGTCTGGTGTTACGCACAGTGAATTCAATCCCAATAAGGATAAGGAAGTAAAGTTTCTCCAAATTTGGGTCATTCCAAATGAACGCGATGTTACGCCACGTTACGACCAGCAGCAGCTTCCTGATTTAGATCGGAAGAATGTTTTGCATCAGGTACTTAGCCCTTCCAGTGAGGATGATGGGGTATGGATACACCAAAATGCGTGGTTCCACATGGGTCGATTTGATGTTTCAGAAGCAGCACATTACCAATGGAAATCAGAAAAAAATGGTCTCTATGCTTTTGTACTCGAAGGTGGGTTTGAATTGGGCGAGCACAGATTGGAACAGCGTGATGCACTTGGAATTTGGGATGCAAATAGTATTTCACTTAAAGCCATTTCCGAGAAATCCAGAATTCTATTGATTGAAGTACCTATGGGGAACTAACCTACTCACTTTGAACATTCTTACGTGCAGTAAGGTTATCTTTGTCATCATAATTACACCACCATGAAAGATCCCATCAAAGGATTCTCAAAACTGAGCAAAGCCGCCAAACTTGAATGGCTCGTCAATAATAATTTTGAAGATGCGGATGCTGCACGATCCGTCTTAACCGCTTATTGGCATGAAGACGAGGCACTTCAAAAGCGTCACGACGAATTCATTGAAAACACCATGAGCAACTATTACATGCCTTATGGTGTCGCTCCAAATTTCAAAATCAATGGCAAACTCTATACCATTCCTATGGCCATTGAAGAAAGTTCCGTAGTTGCGGCGGCGGCTAAAAGTGCCGCGTTTTGGATGGCCAGAGGCGGTTTCAAAACTGAAGTATTAGGTACGGAGAAAATTGGTCATGTACATTTCATGTATACGGGCGATGCTATTGCATTAAAAGACGATTTTAGTTCGCTTGAACAAGAATTGCGACAAGCAACAGCGGAACTTACCGCAAATATGGAAGCACGTGGTGGCGGTATTACATCAATCAAACTGATTGACGCCACCGATCGACTTGAAGATTATTACCAACTAGAAGTTACTTTCGAGACTTGCGATTCCATGGGGGCAAATTTCATCAACTCTAATCTAGAGGAGATGGCGAAGTGCCTTGAAAATTTTGCAGATAATCATGAACGTCTAGATGCCGACGAACTCGAGGTAGTAATGCGTATTCTCAGCAACTACACCCCGCGTTGTATCGTTCGTGCAAGCGTAAGCTGCCCAATAGAAGAATTGGCTAGCGAAGGAGTAAGTGCAACGGAATTCGCTCGAAAATTCCAGCGAGCAATCGCTATCGCGAACGCTGAACCTTACAGAGCGACTACCCACAACAAAGGAATCATGAACGGAATTGACGGGGTGATTATTGCTACGGGAAATGACTTCCGTGCAGTGGAAGCCGCATGCCATACCCATGCTTCGCGTTCAGGCAGCTACAAGAGCCTTACCGGCTGTAATGTAGAGGATGGTATTTTTACTTTTTGGATAGAAATCCCATTATCGCTAGGCGTTGTAGGAGGTTTGACAAAGCTGCACCCGCTAGTGGTCAAAAGTCTCGAAATGCTCGGAAATCCAGATGCCGAAGAATTAATGGGAATAGTTGCTGTAAGTGGCCTTGCACAGAATTTTGCAGCATTACGTGCTTTAGTAACTACAGGTATTCAAAAAGGTCATATGAAAATGCACTTAATGAATATTTTAACACAGCTTGAAGCTACACCAGAGGAAAAAATCCATATCGCAAATTACTTTAAAGACAAAGTTCCTCATCATAGAGAAGTAGTGAATTATTTCTGTGAACTACGCGGGGTTCCCGTTCCCAAAGTCGGCCAATAAACAGTGAAGGAATTTTATGCCCACGGCAAGCTTTTACTCACAGGAGAATATGCCATTACTCAAGGGGCAACTGGTTTAGCAGTACCCACAACTTTAGGTCAGAAGATGAATGTTCAATCTTTTGACTCGCCAAACATTCACTGGCAAGCGTATACCGTTGGAGGCCAATGCTGGCTGGATGTAGTGCTTAATTCTGAACTCGAAATATTAAAAACAAACCAGCGAAAAGAAGCCCAGCATCTGGTTAAGCAGCTTCATATTGTAGCAGCGCATAGCGATAAGTTAACGAGTGGGCTTCATTTTGAAACCCATTTAGAATTTGACCGCAGTTGGGGACTTGGGTCCTCCAGCACATTTACCAGCTTACTTGCCCAATTCGCGAACCTAAATGTCCTCGATATTTTTCATGAAGCGCACGGTGGAAGTGGATACGACCTGGCTTGTGCATCTGCAGCAGGCCCCATTCTCTATCATATCGAAAAAGGTTCAGCCGAAACCACACCCGTGAATTGGGTACCAGATTTCGCAAATGATCTCGCCTTTGTTTTTAGTGGTAAAAAGCAGCTAACTTCTGAAAGCTTGGCACTCGTGGAAAAACAGCCCTTTAACCCGCGGCAAATTAAAAAAATCAACGAGCTCACCTCAGCCTTTGTCAGCGCATCCACTTTGGAGCGAATAGAGTCTGTAATGCACGAGCACGAACAACTTATAGGAGGCCACCTGGGACTTCTGCCCGTTAGCGAACACCTCTTTAAGGGCTATAACGGAGCTGTTAAGAGTTTAGGTGGTTGGGGCGGTGATTTCGTTTTAGTAACCCGTTTTTCTGAAAATCAGCAGTGGTTAAAAGAAAATGGTTTCGAGCACGCTCTGCCATTGAGAACTTTAGCATTACTCTGATTGTTCTGTAGGGCATAATTATTGGTAGCTTTAAGCCATGCGTAAATTCGTTCTGTTTATCACCCTACTTCTGCTCTCCTTCTCATCCAAGGCTGCGCATTTAGTGGGTGGAGAAATCTCCTATAAATGTGTAGGAACGGGAACAAATGGCAACACGTACCAAATACGACTGACGATTTATCGAGACTGCAATTCGAGCGGTGCGCCTTTCGATATGCAAGCACCAATAACTATTTACGGTGGGCCCAATCAAAATACGGTTGTTCAAACCGTCATGGTAGGGCGGGGGCCTATAATTGGAATCCCCGCAGTCGTAAACAACCCTTGTCTTCAAACACCACCGAATGTTTGTACCGAAAAAGCGACCTATACAACAAACGTAACTTTACAGCCAGCGACCCACGGGTATACAATTACTTACCAGCGTTGCTGCAGAAACAACACCATTTCGAACGTTGCGAATTCAGGTACTTGGGGGAGCTCCTACTATATAAAAATACCCCCTCAAGACTCTGTCTGTAATAGCAGTTGTGCCTTCATTTCTGACCCTCCTATTGTAATGTGTAAGGACGACAGCTTGAACATTGACTTCTCGGTACAAGAATTGGACGGTGATAGTGTGTTTTACTCTTTGTGTCAACCGCTTCATGGTGGTTCTCAGAATAACCCAGCACCAAACCCACCCAGCTCGCCACCATATACGCCGGTTCCTTTTTTATTCCCGTATTCAACGGGATATCCGCTTCCTACCACTCCCACTGTCGGAATTAACAGCAGCACAGGAATATTATCTGGAACGCCTATCGGAGTTGGACAGTACGTATTTGCTGTATGCGCAGAGGAATATGACTCAAGCGGTGTCCTTCTTTCAACATTAAGAAGAGATTATCAGTTCAATGTGATGGTTTGCCAAAGCAATGTTTCATCGAATCCTACACCGCAAGAGTTTCAGCCCAACACCATCTGCAATGGAACCACGGTTACCTTTTTAGACAGTTCCTTTAATGGGACAAACTACCTCTGGTTATTCAACGATCCAAACAATCCGGGTGCTTCAGCAACAGGGCAGAATCCAACGTACACCTTCGGCGATACGGGTACCTATACCATTCAATTGATCATAAATCCGGGTTACGCTTGTACGGATACAGCAGAAGTCACCTATGAACTTTACAATCCTGTAAACCCTGCCTATTCGTTCACCGGTCCCGTTTGCTTTGATGAAAACCTGATCACCTTTCAAAACCAGAGTTCAAACGGTGGTAATGCTATAGCAAGTTGGGACTTCGGAACAGATGCAAGCATTCCAACATTTACGGGCTGGAATCCGCCACCCATCGTCTTTGGTACTTGGGGAGATCACTATGTGAGTCTTACCATTGAAGAAAACGGCTGTGAGGACACGTTTCTTGATACAGTTCGTATCTATAGAAGGCCCGAAACCAATGTTAGCGTTGAAAACCAAATAGGATGTGCGCCATTTACCGTTGCGTTCTGGGACAGTACGATAACAGATGGACAAGTCATTTACAATTGGGATTTTGGGGATGGCGTATTGAGCAATGATAGCAATGCAGTATATACTTATGCCAATCCTGGAACCTATGACTTAAATCTTACTATTTGGTTCATTGAAGGATGCACGGACACTATCACTGTTTCCTATGCAGATTTCATTACGGTATATCCATCTCCAACCAGTTCTTTCGTAGCAGACCCTACAAACGCTACCATCTACACCTCGAATATTGAAATTACGGACTTAGCTGCTGATCCTTCAGACGATATCATCACGAGTATGGGCGACGGTAGTATTTATTACAATCAAGCCCAATTCAGTCATTCCTACTCTGATACCGGTTGGTTTGAGGTGGAACACGTCGTTATAAATACGTTTGATTGTCCTGATACTTCCAAGGCAACCATTCGAATCAATCCGGAGACGCTCATTTTTGTCCCGAATGCCTTCACACCGGACGGAGATGGCAAGAATGAAATCTTTTTTGCAACCGCTGTTGGAATTAAAGAATTTAGTTTCAAAATATTTAATCGTTGGGGAGAAGTATTATTCGAAACTACCGATCCATCGTCAGGTTGGGACGGTATGCATCCCAATGGGAAAGAGGCTATTCAGGGAGTGTACACCTGGACGGTTTTTGCCAAAGGACAAAATGATAAATTGATCGAAAAACGAGGCCACCTCAGTTTGCTTCGCTAGTCGTTACGATGTGTGTTCTCGGCTGAGCCATAGTAGGGTTGCAAAAGCAGCTCCTAAACCAAGAAGTATAGATAGACCCACATAAAGAGCTGCCTCTAGCGTTCTTCCAGCACTAATAAGGTTTATAGTCTCCATAGAAAAAGTACTAAAGGTGGACCATCCGCCACAAAATCCAGTACCTAAAAGCAATAGATACATAAGTTTAGATTTATCGTCATAGGCATCAACAATGATGACTAAAACAATGCTTGCTAAAATATTAATGAGCAAAGTAGCCCAATGGCCTTGAAGCCATTCGTTTGCCACGATAGCCTTTGACATCGCAAATCGCAGAACGGAACCACCACCTCCTCCTACAAACACTGCCAGATAGGCCATTGTGTTTAACTCCATGTCGATTCGATTTTATGTAAGACGAAGCTAATGAGAATTCCCCATATTGCGCCGGCAAGTAAATCTGTTGGATAGTGTACGCCTAAATGAATACGTGAAAAACTTTGAAAGATTGCCACAACCAATAGGATTGGGAACCAGCTTGAATGCAACCATTTTCGAAAAAGAAAAGCAAGTCCAAAACTGTTTGCCGCATGTGCACTAAAAAATCCAAATGGACTGCAATGCGCTAAAACTCTCAAGCCTTCTACTTCATGACAAGGCCGAGGACGTTCCAGTGTATATTTGAATAGCTCAGCGCCCTGATCAAAAAGCAACACACCTAATGCCACCAGTGCGAGCCGCTTAATGAACAACACCGAGTTGCTTGAACTGAAGAGCCTATGAATGAGCACCGCATATAAGGGTAGCCAACTGACGGTTTTCGTAACTACAATCCAAAATGTATCTGTACTGGCAGGAAACAGCCCATTTAATGCAAGCAATGCACTCGTATCTAGGCTATTTAACTGCTCGAACATTATGCAGGAGCGTTTAATTTATCCCAGATTAAATCCTTCAGCTGCATGATGTTCTTGCCTGCAACGGAAGAAATAAAAAGATGTGGGATAGTTGAAGGTAATTGAGCTGCGATTTCGTTCTGAAGATCTTCATCGATCATATCACTCTTCGTTATGGCCAATATGCGTTCCTTATCTGCTAATTCTGGATTATACTTTACTAATTCATTCAATAGAATCTCATACTCCTTTGCATAGTCGTCTGCGTCCGCGGGAACCATAAAGAGCAACAAAGCATTGCGCTCAATGTGACGCAAAAACCTGTAGCCTAATCCTTTTCCTTCAGCCGCACCTTCAATAATACCAGGTATATCCGCCATTACAAATGAACGCGTATCGCGATACATCACCATTCCTAAATTTGGCACTAGTGTCGTAAAAGGATAGTTCGCAATTTCTGGTTTTGCAGCACTGACGACACTTAACAGCGTACTCTTGCCTGCATTAGGGAATCCTACGAGTCCAACATCAGCCAGGACCTTTAATTCTAAAATAAACCACCCTTCTACTGGATCCTCTCCTGGTTGAGCAAAACGTGGTGTCTGAAAGGTTGAGCTCTTAAAGTGAACATTACCTAAGCCACCACGACCTCCTTTTACAAGTATATGTTCTTGCCCATGGTCAGTGATTTCAAAGAGTACTTCGCCGGTTTCTTCATCCTTCGCGATAGTGCCTAAGGGTACTTCAATATAACGGTCATCGCCATTGGCGCCAGTACGCTCTTGACCACTGCCGTTCTCGCCTGAAGCAGCTTTGATGTGTTTCTGATACTTAAGTGGTAATAAGGTCCACATTTGAGCGTTACCCCGCACAATTACGTGTCCGCCTCTACCGCCATCACCACCGTCTGGCCCTCCTTTTGAGGTCATACGGTTTCTGAGTAGGTGTGTGGATCCACGACCACCACGACCGCTTTTACAGTAAATCTTTACGTAATCTATGAAGTTGCTTCCAGCCATAATGTGAAAAAAGCAGCCTCCCTTAACTGGGAAACTGCTTTGCAAAAATACGATTGTATTGTGAAGTGTCGACCAATGGTCTAAAGTGTGTCAATAATAGCCACAAGGCGTTCCGTAATTTCCTCGATGGAGCCTACACCGTTTATGCCTTTGTATTTTCCTTGCGCTTCGTAGAACGCTTTCACAGGTGCCGTTTCGTTGTTATATACATCGATTCGTTTCTGAATTACTGCAGGATCTGCATCATCCGGACGGCCAGAAGTTTTTGCACGCTCCGCAAGTCGCACACGGAGCTCTGCTTCGGGAACTTCTAAAGCAATCATACTCGTAATGCCCGTTGCTTGACTACTTAAAAACGTATCTAGTGAAGCTGCTTGTGCATTAGTACGCGGGAATCCGTCGAAAATAAAACCTTTTGCTTCAGGGTTTTTATTTACAGCATCTTCAAGCATGGAGATTGTGACAGAGTCGGGTACCAATTGGCCCTTAGCCATGTATGACTTTGCTAAAACGCCCAATTCCGTTTCATTTTTAATGTTGTAACGAAAAAGGTCGCCCGTACTCAAATGGACGAGATGGTAACGCTCTACTAAAAAGGCACTTTGTGTTCCTTTACCTGCCCCCGGAGGGCCGAACAGGACTAGATTTAACATGGAAATAGCATTTAATTAGGGGCACGAAGATACCGCGCAAAGCGAGAAAATCGTAGTTTCGTAGCCGATTTGAGGATATTTCTCGAACCAACAACACACTGAAACACTGAACCATACCATGCGTACTCCATATTGTGTAATTATGGCTGGGGGAATAGGGAGCCGCTTTTGGCCCATGTCCACAGAAAAGACCCCAAAGCAATTTTTAGATTTCTTAGGAACGGGCGAGAGTTTAATGCAACAAACGTATACTCGTGTGCGTCGTATTTTTGAACCGGAAAATATACTGGTCGTCACGCACGAGAACTATGCTGCATTGACCCAGGAACATTTGCCAGATCTTCCGGAACAGAACATTATTCTAGAACCACTACGCAGGAATACTGCGCCTTGTATCGCGTATGCCGCTTTAAAAATCAAAAAGCGCGACCCCAGTGCGAATATGTTTATAACACCAGCGGATCACCTGATAACGGATGAAGAAGCTTTTGAAGCTACTGTTCGTAAAGGGCTAGAGAAAACGGAAGAATCCGATTGTTTTGTAACCATCGGTATTCAACCCCATAAACCGGAAACAGGCTACGGTTACATTCAATACAATGAAGCCGCAGGCGACGATCACGGGAGCTTTGCCGTAAAAGCTTTTACCGAAAAGCCAGATATAGAGCACGCTAAGAAATTTATAGAAAGTGGAGACTTCTTATGGAATGCGGGTATGTTTATTTGGAATATCGATGCATTGTCGAGTGGCCTAGACACGCATTTACCAGAGCTCATGGCAACTTTGGGAGAAACCTGGAATGATCTAGACACAGCCTATGAAAAGGCAAGCATCGAACGAATTTATGGCGAATGCGATAATATTTCTATTGACTACGGGCTAATGGAACGCGCGGACCAAGTCTGCGTAATTCCAGCTAAAATGGGATGGTCAGATTTAGGTAACTGGGGGGCCATATATGATTTGGGCACTAAAGACACTGCTGAGAATGTCGTCGTCGGAACACATGTTTTACTTCAAAATTGCACCGCTTGTCTAGTTGTGAATGCAACTAAAGACAAAGCGTTAGTTCTTAGCGACCTAAACAATAAGATTGTGGTGCAAACGGAATCTACGACCTTAACTTTTCCTCAAGGCAATGATCAAGCCATCAAGCAGATTGTTAAAGCCGTTAAGATAGAATTAGGCGAAGCGTTTGTATAAACACTAAGGACCAGAAGAGGCCTATCTTCATTAAAGGAAACCTAAATCTCAGCTGTTACAGTTTCCCAACCATGGTTTCTGGACGAACCCACTCATCAAACTCTTCTGCCGTAAGGTAGCCTAGGTTAATGGCCTCCGTTTTCAATGTTGTTCCGTTTTCGTGCGCCGTTTTCGCAATTTTTGCGGCCTTCTCATAGCCGATTTTTGTATTCAGCGCGGTGACCAACATCAACGAATTATTCAAATGATTCTCTATGGCCTTGTAGTTTGGCGCAATACCTACGGCGCAATTATTATTGAAGCTTACGCAAGCATCTCCTATAAGCTCAGCACTCTGAAGTACGTTGTAGGCCATGACCGGTTTAAAAACATTGAGTTCATAATGACCTTGAGCGCCAGCGATAGTAACAGCCGTATGGTTACCCATGACCTGAGCACATACCATCGTGATTGCCTCAGCCTGTGTTGGGTTCACTTTTCCCGGCATGATGGATGACCCCGGCTCATTTGCAGGGATAATCAGTTCCCCAATACCTGAACGAGGCCCTGAGGCCAACATACGAATGTCATTCGCAATCTTATTCAAGCTTACAGCTAACTGGTTCAGTGCGCCATGAGTCTCAACTAAAGCATCGTGCGCCGCAAGTGCCTCAAACTTATTTTCAGCGGTACGGAACGGCATTCCCGTAAATTCCGCAATGTACTTTGCCACCGTTTCAGAGTAACCTTCAGGTGTATTGATTCCTGTACCCACAGCTGTTCCGCCCAACGCAATCTCACTCATGTGATCTAAGGTGCTGCGCAAGGCTTTGAGTCCATGATTTAATTGGCTTACATAGCCAGAAAACTCTTGACCAACAGTAAGCGGCGTAGCATCCATGAGGTGCGTGCGGCCAATTTTTACCACCTTCCAAAATTCTTTACTCTTCGCTTCAAGGGTATCTCGTAAAAGCGTTACCGAGGGTATCGTATTTTCTACGACCTTCTTGTAAATCGCAATGTGCATTCCCGTTGGGAATGTATCGTTTGAACTTTGGCTCTTATTGACATCGTCGTTGGGATGGATACTGTTGTTTCCATCGCCCAAAGTGCCTCCAGCCAATACGTGTGCACGATTCGCTATGACCTCGTTCGTATTCATGTTGCTCTGCGTACCCGAGCCTGTTTGCCAGACTACCAGTGGAAACTGGTCATTATGCTTTCCGGCTAAGATTTCATCACAAACTGACGCGATAAGATCGCGCTTCTCAGCGGGTAAAACACCAGCGTCGCAGTTCGCATACGCTGCGGCCTTTTTTAAATACGCAAAACCTTCAATGATTTCGAGCGGCATGGTACCGGCAGGTCCAATCTTAAAGTTATTGCGTGAGCGCTCCGTTTGTGCACCCCAATACTTATCGGCCGGCACTTTTACTTCACCCATGGTGTCGTGTTCTATTCTATATTCCATGCTGTTCGCTTGTGTGATTATAGGATTTTAATTCTACTACAAATTTAAGGCACAGATTTCCGATAGAACGATTTGTGTTGCTATCTTTACACCGACTTAAATCAACGACTATGAAATTTTTAGGATTCCTCGTATTCTTAGTAGTAGCACTAATGGGCTTTTCAATGTTGGCTTTTCTAGGCCTTTTTGTTGGGTACTGGTTGACATTGATCGGCTTAGAGTCTATCAATCCTAAGTTAGCACATGCGCTTATAGGTCACAAAGAAGACGAAACAGCAGAATAGTTTCTGCCGACCGGATATAAAAAAAGCCGACCCTTTGGGTCGGCTTTTTTTGTGTCTGCATTTTTTCTACAGTACCTCTAAAAGTTTTTCTGCCGGACGCGCCACCACTGCGCGGTCACCATTGACTACGATGGGACGTTCCATTAATTTCGGATGTTCTATCATCGCTAGGATAATTTCATCCTCATCCAGTTCCAACGTTTTGTATTCTTCCTTCCAAACCGATTCATTCTTGCGCACAAGATCTATGGCATCCATATTTAACGCATCCAATACATCTTCAAATTCCGCTGCACTCATGCTTTGCTCATCATTAAGGTACAATCGTATTGAATGTTCAACGCCTCTTTCTTCTAGTAGTGCCATCGCTTCGCGCGATTTCTGACAACGTGGATTGTGGTAAATCGTAATCATATTAATAAGTGATGTGTAAGGTTCCTTCCTCTGAAGTAATACCGCATCGATTCTCTGCTTCGACTTGGTAAAAATACACTCCAGGGGTGAGAATTTGTCCGTCGTAATCTGCGCCCCAATTAAAAGTAGGCGCGTTGGTTTCAAAAACCTTTATTCCCCACCTATTAAACAAAATAACGTGGAAACGGTCCCAATCTTCATTCGTGTTAATGGTCCAACGATCGTTGACATTATCCCCATTCGGCGTAATTACATTAGGTACGGTAAAAGGTTCCTGTGCAAAGAAGATGTCATAGATCGCTGTCAACGTATCTGAGGTACCGCAAATGCTATCATAACCAACAATAGAAATTTCATAAATGCCCGATTGTGCGATCTGAAGCGGGTTTGAACTGCCTTGATCCACACCGTCGACCAGCCAATTGTACCCCTGGTATACAGAATTATAAACGGGAATCACATCTACGGTAGCATCCGAAGTACATTCTTCTGGATCGCTGATCATATTGAGGTAAGGCGGTAATCTAAAAAACAACGTATCTGTGAAGGTTTGCACAACGTTACAAACCGTGTCCACGGCGGTCAGCGTAATGACATTGTAACCTGCTGAAGGTAGGTTCGTACTTACCTGCGGAGTGGTGAACGATGCCCCTGAAATGGTCCAATCCATAATGCGATCTGTTACCAATGTGGAGTCGCTCGCATCTATTAATTGGGCCGTAACCCCGCGAAGCGGATCGCAGAAATCATACGTGTAGGAGGTAAACACTGAATCGTATGCCGGATTCACTTGAACCGTAAAGGTTGCCGTATCCCAAGTATCACAAATGGTATCGTGACCGATAACCTGCACAGGATACGTTCCTGGAGAGGCATAGATATGTCCGCCTTGGAGTGAAGAACTACTCGTCGAATTTCCATCCCCCCAATACACTGTGAAATCCTGAACATTAATGCTAGAGTCTAGGATTGAAAATGTGTTAGGCAGGCAGAAGACCGGTGGATCGGGCTGCACGGAAACACGCGCATTCTGAACGTCTAAATCAATGACTGTGACTGCTAGATTACAATTGGACGAACCATTGCTGCTAGCGTAGACACTGCTCGGGAAAGTAGGATATGTGGATGTTCCGCCACAACCGGCACATACCGCCTGAAAAATCCTACCCGTCCGGTCAAAACGAGAGGTTCCTCCGTCCACGTGCTCACGACCAGTACCACCAAAGTACGTTGCCAATCGCGGTGATTTCCAATCTGGATCTAAGACTAAAAAATAAAAGTCCCTCCCGTCGGTAGTGGTCTGAAATGCATTTGAACTTAGCGCCATATCCTCCGTGTTGCCCTCTGGATTTGGCGATCCGCCCCAACCGGAGAAATACGTATTGCCGCAATCGTCAACCAGTAGTGCTGTAGGACTGACATCCACCGTAGCATGGGCGCTATCTCCCCAAACTGCAGTTTTGAGCTTTATGAAACCCGAATTACCATCCTTTTTGTAGCGTTGAAAATACTGTGCGCTACCTGGCTGACCCCAAGTCAGCGAATCGGCCACTAATCCGCCTTTGTGCTGACCTACTACGGTGACAACACTTGCCGTATCCGTTTCATTGTGCGTTTCAACAAAGAAATGCTGATTGTAGCCACTGTCGGCCTGGACATCGACGGCACTCATCGTTATAAAATTGCCCGTACCTATGGCTGCCGGACCGAGGTCACCGGCCAGTAATAAAGCGTCTTGATCACTACTTACAGGTATGCTGTAATCATAGACGGGGTTAGGCCAACCCATGGCAATGGAAGAATCGGTACTGGGCCCTATGGAACCTGCAACATAAAAAGGGGTAAACTTGAAGGACGGCGATGGAAAATTGAGGCCTTGCTTATCCGCAAGAGCGATACTGTATAAAGCCTCATTTCCAGAGGTGCCGGCGTACGTGCTAGCCAATAGCTGGGTTAGATCTCTGTTTAATACACTAATGACGCCGTCTTGACCGCCCTGATGTGAAGTTGCAGGCGCAATGGTTGGATATGAACTACTGAATGTACTGCTCACAAAATATACCGCACCGCCGTTGCGCTGAACTTCGATCTCGCCACGGAAACTATCGCCGTAATTAAAGCGTAAACTATCATTGATGCCATCACTACCGGCACCACCTATGTAGGTTGAACCGACCAGCTGATTACCTGCTGCATTTATTTTCGCTACAAAAAGATCTGTGCCTTGATTGAAAGTGTAGTATTCTGCTGTAATAGAAGCCCCACCTGCGAAAGAGGTATCGTACGCGGTGGAGGTTACTCCAAAATCATCAGACCCCGTCGAACCTAAAATGTATACGTTGCCATTTTCATCACAATCCATACTGTACGGCTGGTCCAAATTTGAACCTCCTAAATACGTAGACCAAAGTAATTGGGAACCGTCAGAAGAAAATTTACTGATGGCCACATCAAAAAAGCCCCCGTTGAAACTTAGGTCAACCGCACCTAGGGTTGTGGGGTAACCTGTACCAAAGGCTATACCCCCACCAACAGCATTGCTACTGTCGTCGAAGGTAGCTGTATACCCGAAGTTGTCTACGGAACTGCCCGTGTAGGTACTAAAAATATAAATGGGGTCGATGATGAGCGGCTGATCTCGGCTGAATCGGCCCAAATCGTATCCTAAATTTCCATTTACCTCCTTGTAACGGGCTCGAACAGTGCGCATCTCTTGAAGCGCATAAGGCATTTCCTCCACAAGGGATCCAAACCGGGTTTGAAGGACCAATTCTTTCCCCTTAACCTGCCAACCGTCTAATCCATGATAAGCAATAGAAATCTGTTCTGGATCAGCTCCGGCAGCAAGCTCCCAATCAAACTTAAAACCACCGGCTGCCTCATATACCACTAGATCAATACCGGGATATACGTTCCGTGCGCGCACTTTATGGAACGACCGCACGCCTGAGCGCCAAAAATCTTGCTTACCCACAAAATAAGTCAAGGGTGCATCATAAGCATCCTCCCCCAACCACTGCATGGTTTGAGAAGCGTTAAAAACCATTGAAAAATGATGGTAATGGAGTGAATCTGAATAGTGATGGTGTTCGCCGATGTGTTCGCTGTGAAAATCTGATGGATCTAAAACAGAAAGTACGAGAGAATCTGGTGTGAGAAATAGGCTGTTAGGACCCAATTGGATTTTGAAGCTAAATGGCTCCTGCCACTGGCCTTCATTACGCACAAAACCCTGCTGCGCCACCAATGGTAACGTCCATATCAAGGCAAGAAATAGTTTCCAATTGCGCATAGTTAGCAAGATAGCTACTATCCTAACAGAATCCACCCCCTATTGTGCATTCAATAGACGCGGTTACTCAATGTTTTTTAATATTCATCGGCATTCGCACTCTCGCCTTGTTTCATCAAGAATGCCTTAAGGAATCGTTCGATATTCCCATTCATTACCCCGTCTACATCAGAAGTCTCCTCGGCAGTGCGCACATCTTTGACCAATTTATAAGGATGCATTACATAGTTACGGATCTGCGATCCCCATTCGATCTTCTTCTTACCTGCCTCTATCTCCGCACGTTTGGCATTGCGCGCCTCAATCTCCATCTCGTACAATTGGGATTTTAGAAGTTGAATGGCCTTTTCCTTATTCCCTAACTGCGAGCGGGTCTCTGTGTTTTCAATGATAATTCCCGTAGGCTTGTGTCTTAATCGTACACCCGTTTCGACTTTATTCACATTTTGCCCCCCTGCGCCTGAAGAACGGAAGGTATCCCACGTGATATCGCTCATATTAATCTTGATATCTATGGTATCATCTACAAGTGGGAAAACATATACCGATACGAAACTTGTATGCCGCTTAGCGTTCGAATCAAAGGGTGAAATCCGCACGAGCCGGTGTACTCCATTCTCTCCTTTTAAAAAGCCAAATGCAAAATCGCCTTCTACCTCGATGGTTACCGTTTTAATACCGGCAACATCGCCTTCTTGTAGCACCAATTCCTTCGTCTTGTACCCTTGTTTTTCTGCGTACATCAAATACATACGCATCAGCATACTGGCCCAATCACAGCTCTCTGTTCCTCCTGCTCCTGCAGTAATTTGTAGCACAGCGCTCAGCTTATCCTCTTCGCCACTGAGCATGTTTTTGAACTCTAATTCTTCAATCCAGTTCTCGCAAGCAGCGTAGGCTTCTTCAACATCAACCTCCTCTAACTCACCTTCTTTGAAAAACTCTAGACTCAATTCTGCTTCACCGAACATTTGCACAGCCTTCTCATAGCCCTCCACCCAAAACTTTACACCACGTAGCGCTTTGAGAGTCACTTCAGCTTTTTTAGGATCGTCCCAAAACTCTGGTGAAGCTGTCTTCTCTTCTTCGTTTATGATATGTATTCGCTTTTGCTCTAGGTTTAAATAACTCTGCAAGCGCTCCAAACGCTCACCCAAGGCTTTAATCTGTTCTGCTGTAACCATAAGCTACAAAGTTAAGCATCCCTTCTTATCTTCACGTACAATCTAAAGGATGCATTTATGTTTACTGTTGACCTTCGCAGCGACACTGTTACTCGCCCCAGCGACGCAATGAAAAAAGCCATGATAGAGAGCCCTGTAGGCGATGATGTCCTTGGTGATGACCCGACGGTAAAGCATCTCGAATCCTTAATGGCTGAACGCTTCGGCATGGACGGATCTCTTTTCTGTGTCTCAGGAACACAAGCAAACCAGATTGCGCTCATGTCACACCTCAGCCCAGGTGATGAAGTTATTTGCCACCCGTATGCCCACATCTACAACTACGAAGGCGGTGGAATTGCAGCAAACGCACACGCTTCTGTGTCCTTCACAGGAGATGATCGCGGCATTATACATCCAGAGGGTGTACTTTCATGCTTGAAAGCGGATGATATACACTTTCCTAAATCCCGAGTTTTAGCGGTTGAAAACACCTCAAATAAAGGTGGAGGCACCTGCTACGAATGGGAGGAGATCGAAGCGTTGAGAGCGGTAGCTAGTAAAAATGGGCTCCTATTTCACCTTGATGGTGCACGACTCTACAATGCACTGATTGCCAAAAACCATAGTGAAAGTGATTATGGCGCAGCTTTCGATTCTATATCCATCTGCTTATCGAAAGGACTCGGAGCCCCTGTAGGATCTATTCTTCTCGGAAATGAAGCTTTCATCGCTCACGCAAAACGCATTCGCAAACGGATCGGAGGAGGATGGAGACAGGCAGGATTTTTAGCGGGTGCTGCACTCTACGCCATGGAACATAACGTAGAGCGCTTAGCAGAAGATCACGCTGCTGCCAGCGATATGGCTGCATTTTTACAATCCTTACCCTATATCGATACAGTGATTTCGCCCGAGACCAATGTTCTAATTTTCGGACTCAATGAAGACCTCAACCAAGATCAATTCATCGCTGGTTTAGCTGAAAAGGGAATTGGCATAAGTCAAATGGGACCAGGAAAATGTAGAATGGTATTCCACCTAGACATAACCGAAGCCCATATAAATAAGGTCAAATCTGTCTTGAAATCAATTTAGCTAGAGTAAAGCCTATGGGGAAAGTCAAGACGTGTCCAAACTGTAACGAGGAATACTCTGTGATGTTCAGAGTGCAATACAAAACGGATAAAACGTGGTACTTCCTCTGTGAGGCATGCGTTCTTGAGGTGAAGCCCGGCAACAAGCACTATAAATACGGTGGTACTTGGAAAGGTTAGGCGCTAACAACTGATCGAGCTAAATAATCAGATAATTTTCTTTAACTGCGTTGACTCATGACCGCATTATAAGTTGATGCAATTAATTCAAAGTCATAGCCGCGTCGTTGCAAGGCTGCTGTAAGTTTTTCCTTAGATTTCGACTCAAACCAGCGCTCTACAAGATAGAGCGCATTTGCATCGACTATACGCTGATCTATCTGCTTAAGAATACGATCGATGGTTACTCTGGGTATTCTGTGCTCCTGCAAACCCATACGTATACGACGCGGAGCCCACTGCTTTTGATGTAACTTTCCCCGTGTATAGGCTTCCGTGAAACGATACTCATCTAAAAAGCTATCTTCCATAAGCTGAGCAATCACTTCCTCATGACGCTCGCGAGGCAAGCCTATTTGTTGCAACTTTCGTTCCACTTCAAAAGGGCTTCGCTCCTGATAGGCGCAATAACGTTGGAGCTTTTGTAATGCTTCTGATGTGGTCATTCCATCAAATAACGAAAAAACCCGAAGCTATCCTAACGATACCTTCGGGTTCATAATGATTATACCGTGGTTAAAGTGGTTTATTGTCTTTATCCATTATTTTCCACTCTAGCATAGTGAATGCATCGCGGGGAACAACGATAATCTTTTTGCGCAATTTCTTCTGCCAAGTCTTCTTGATACTACCAAAAAGTCCTTTTGTTAAATAAGCCTCGATGAACGGATGAACGTGCACGTACACCTCGCGTAATTCAATCTGCGCCAATTTAGAAGCCATTGCATCAATAACCTGAATAGGTGCTTCGACCAAATTATCCGGGTTTTCTTCGCGCGTTGTAATGTTTGTTTCTGGTCGAACCCGTTGACGCGTAAGCTCCATCAGACCAAATCTTGAAATAGGCAAAATCTTGTGACGCGCACGATCACGCTTCATTTCTTCGTGCATTTTCTCATACAGCGCCTTACGATTTTCAGCGCTGTTCATATCAATGAAATCGATCACCACGATACCTCCCATGTCTCTTAAGCGCAACTGACGAGCCACCTCAACAGCGGAAAGTAAGTTTACCTGCAGCGCATTCGCTTCCTGGTTCTCCGCGGTATTCGTGCGATTTCCGGAATTCACATCTACCACATGCATGGCTTCAGTATGCTCTATGATGAGGTATGCGCCTTTTGGCATACTTACGCTACGACCAAAGGCTCCTTTAATTTGACGATCTACACTTGAGAATTGGAACAGTGGCATTTGACCGCTGTACTCTTTCACCATTTTGGAGGCGCCGGGCTTTATTTCATCAAGATATTCCTTCACTTCCTCGCACAACTCTTTGTTGTCTATTGTAATGGAAGTAAACGACTCGTTAAAGACATCGCGTAAAAACGCGCTTGCCCTATTCATCTCACGGAAGATTCTCAGCGGTTTATTAGAACGCTTAATACCCTTGTGGAGTTGAGACCACTTGCGTACCAGGTTATCTAAATCTGACTGTAGTTCTTCTGCGCTCTGTCCTTTCGCGACAGTACGTATAATTACACCAAAGCCCTTTGGCTTGATGCTTCTGACCAATTTTTTAAGTCGATCCTTTTCCTCACGCTCGCGAATCTTTTGACTCACACTTACACGATTAGAAAAGGGTACTAATACTACAAAACGCCCGGCAATACTAAGCTCAGCAGTTATCCTGGGCCCTTTTGTTGAAATGGGCTCCTTCGTTATTTGTACGAGGATCTGATCACCTTGCTTGAGGACATCACCGATATTGCCATCTTTCTCAATATTCGGTTCTGCCTTGAAGTTAGTGATGTTGCTTAGTTGCTTGCCCTTGAGGGTCCGACGAAGGTAGGTTTGCCAAGATTTTATTTGAGGGCCTAGATCATTGTAGTGGAGGAATGCATCCTTCTCATAACCTACATCTACGAAAGCGGCGTTTAAGCTAGTTGCCAGCTTTTTTACCGTGCCTAAATAGACATCTCCAACGGAGAAACTATCATCCCCTTTTTCCTTGATCAATTCCTGAAGCCTTCCGTCTTCAAGTAATGCAATATCTGCTTGGTCAGAACTAGCACTTATGACTAATTCTGTTTTCATACACTAAAGAAGTTTACTTCTTCTTGTGACGATTTTTTCTTAGACGCTTTTTACGCTTGTGCGTAGCAATCTTATGTCTTTTACGTTTTTTACCGCTTGGCATAATGCTAAGTTTTTAGTGTTATTAATTCTATAAACCTTCCGCAAATTCTTTGACACGATTTGCTTCAGGGTATGTTTCTAAATAGTTTTTGGCGCTCGACAATGCTGCCGCAGTGTCACCTACTTGAATCAACGCCTGCGCCTTATTCAAGGTATATAGTTCGTTATCAGGGTGCAACTGACTCAACTGGTGAAAACGATCAACTGCTTTGTCCCATTGACCACTCATCATAGAAAAGTTTCCTAGCCAAAGTAACGCCTTTTCGTGATTAGGATCTTCTCTGAGCACCTCCAACAGCATTCCTATCGCTTGCATAGGAGCGCCTTCTCCATTCTGAATGATGGCAACAGCCTCATCCACTTTTTCGTCCAAAGGATTCCCCTCTTCTGAAACGACTTCAGGAGGATTCTGGTATGCCGTCCTAGGCAACTGCCAAAGCACCACTGCGAACACAACGGCTATCAAAAATGCTATGAGTGTGCCTTTTTTCAACTTATTCTACAGGTACGTTATCCTTTACGCCTTCAACAAAAACCTTTGCAGGTTTAAACGCTGGAATGTAATGAGCTGGAATGACGATGGTGGTGTTTTTCGAAATATTACGTCCAGTCTTCTGTGCTCGCTTTTTAACGATGAAAGAACCGAATCCTCTCAAGTAAACGTTATTGCCGTCTTCTAGACTGTGCTTAATCTCTTTCATGAAGCTCTCTACAACTGCTTGTACATCACCTCTCTCCATTCCTGTTTTGTCAGAAATCTTAGTAACGATATCTGCTTTCGTCATTTGCTCTATACTTTTACGTCCCGTAGGACTTGGTTAATGAGGGGCGCAAATATACACCTACTTTCCTTATTTACAGCCATCAAGAATAAAATTATCTTAACCTCTAGAAGGACCCATGAGTAGATTTAACACCTTCAGAATCAGCATAGAAGAATACTATCGAGCGAACAAAAGGGATTTACCATGGCGCAAAGAGGTGCCCGTGCCTTATGAAGTATGGTTAAGTGAAATCATTTTGCAACAGACAAGGGTGGCGCAAGGCACACCATACTTCCACAAAATACTGAAAGCATTTCCCACTATTGAGTCGCTGGCGCTTGCCGATGAAGACACATTACTTGCCCTATGGACTGGATTGGGCTACTATAATCGAGCGCGTAATCTTCAAAAAGGTGCTAGGCAAATACTCACAGATTTTAACGGCCAACTGCCCGAACGATACGATGAATTATTAAAAATAAAAGGAATTGGCCCTTACACTGCTGCGGCAATCGCTAGCATATGCTTTAAGGAAGAAATCGGTGTAGTAGACGGTAATGTTTATCGCGTGCTTAGTCGTTATTTCGGAATAAGCACACCCACAAACAGCACTTCAGGACAAAGCGAATTTCAGGCTTTAGCAAACGCGTGTATCCAAGGAACAAAAAATCCTGGGATGTATAATCAGGGAATCATGGAATTTGGTGCATTGCACTGTACGCCTAAAAAACCCAATTGCATGTATTGCCCACTTAGCGACTCTTGTCATGCCCATAATAGCGGAGCGACCACTGAATTACCTGTAAAACTTAAGAAGGGAAAAAGAACGAAAGAAACACTTCATTTTGGAGTTGTTCAAAACAAAAAGAAAGTCGCTTTAAGAAAAAGAGGAACAGAAAGTATTTGGGCTGGACTCTATGAATTTCCACAGCTCGACAGCGCGCCACAACACGGTCAACTGTTGGCGGAACCGATTCTACATAAATTATCACACAAAGACCTCTATTGCAACTTTTGGGCGGTGTCTGAAGCTGAAATTTCCGGGGATTATAACTTCTATTCAAAAGCGGAGGCACAAGAATTAGGCATGCCCATTATTATCGCTGACTTTGTTACTAACAAGCTGTAAATCCGGGACTAAATTTGCCTAAATTTGATGTATTCAAACATCAAAACGACTCAATCATGGCCGGTACGCTGAACAAAGTAATGCTCATTGGAAATCTTGGAAAGGATCCCGAAATTCTTCATTTTGATAACGGTGGTTCTATTGTGAAATTCCCACTAGCGACCTCAGAAACCTATACAAATCGTGACGGTCAGCGCGTAACGAATACCGAATGGCATAATATTGTAATCAGTGCAAAAGGATTGACTGATGTTGCGCATAAATACCTCAAAAAAGGCCATAAGGTGTTTCTCGAAGGGAAGATAAAAACAAGAAAGTGGCAAGATCAAACGGGTGCTGATCGGTACACGACGGACGTTCAAGTAAATCAAATGACTATGCTTACTTCGCGCGCTGAAAGCGAGGGTATGTCCAGCGACGACTCCACCAGCTATAATGCGCCCGCTGCTCCACAAACAGCACCTGTTCAAAACACAGGAAATCCAGCGCCGGCAGCCGGTATCAATCAAGAGGAAGATGACCTACCCTTCTAAGTCGAACGAACTACAATAAATTGGAAACAGAGCCTCCCAGTACATTTCTACAGTTTTTAACCATTGACGCTTCGATAACCGGAGTCGCCTTCATTGTAGTGCTCATTATCCTTCTTCTCTTATCCGCCTTAATTTCGGGTTCTGAAGTTGCATTTTTCTCGTTAGGCGCTGGAGAGCTCGAAGAACTCGAAGAAGACGCTCCTAAGCACAGCCGAATTAAAATATTGCTGGATAAGCCTGAAGAATTGCTCGGGACCATTTTGATATCCAATAATTTTGTAAATGTGGGTATCGTTATCCTCTCTACGTTTTTACTAAATACCTTCTTCTCACCTGAACTCTGGAGTCCACTATTAACCTTTATCGTTGAGATACTGGCTATAACGGGAGTACTCTTGCTTTTTGGTGAGATTCTGCCGAAAGTGTATGCAAATACGGCCCGATTAAACTTTGCCCGCTTCGTAGTCCCCTTCATATTCCGCCTGCATAAAATCTTAAAACCGATAAGCAAACGGCTCAGTAAAACCATCAACAGAATTAATATTGAAGGGCGTACACCTTCGCTCAGCGTTGACGACCTTGAACAGGCACTTGAATTGACCACTGATGAGCACACTACTGAGGACGAGCAGCGCATTTTAAAAGGCATTGTACGGTTTGGCTCCACTACAGTAAAAGAAGTAATGACCCCACGTACTTCAGTTATTGCCATAGATATTAAGGCGCCATTCCATGATACATTAACGCACATTGTTGATAAGGGGTATTCGCGAATTCCGGTTTATGAAGAACAGCTAGACCAAATCAAAGGTCTTCTGTATGTTAAAGATCTTCTCCCCTATGTAGATGCCTCAGATAATTTTAGATGGCAAGATCTCATTCGCACACCATTCTTCGTTCCGGAAAGTAAAAAAATTGACGATCTACTTAAAGAATTCCAGCAGCGCAGGATCCATTTAGCGATAGTCGTTGACGAGTTTGGCGGAACCTCTGGAGTTATTTCACTTGAAGATGTATTAGAGGAGATCGTTGGAGAGATTAGTGACGAGTTTGACGATGACGACCTAGTGTATAGCAAGCTCGACAACCATAACTACGTTTTTGAAGCGCAAACGCCACTGATCGACTTTTGTCGGGTACTCGATCTTCCCAAGGATATATTCGAATCTGTGGATGGAGAAAGTGATTCGCTCGCTGGACTTGTTCTAGAATTGGCTGGCAAATTCTTAGAAAAGAACGAAGAAATCACCTACGAAGCGTTCACTTTTAAAGTGGAGAGTGTAGATCAACGTAAATTAATACGGATTAAAGTAACCGTTAACCCGAATCATGAAGCATAGTCTTTTCATAGTACTTTTTGCACTACTCTATTCTTGCAGCGAGGATCCTGTTGCTCGGCCTAATGGACACATGAGAATTGGCCTTCCCGCTCAGAACGCATATACAGAATTGCCCTTTGAAGCCCCTTTTCACGTTCAAATAAACGCTGAAGCTAAGGCCATTAAAAAGGAAGTTTTATCCGATACGAATGCGGATGAGTTTTGGATGGACCTTGCTTATCCTTCGATCTTAAGTACCGTTCAATTCACCTACAAGCCTGTGACTGAAAATCTTGAAGAATTGGTCCGGGATGCACAACAATTGGCCTACAAGCACACTGTCAAGGCCAGTGGAATGAGGGAACAATTTTTTGCTTACCCTGAAGAAGGCGTGTACGGGCTGTATTATGAGTTTTCCGGGGCATCTGCGACTACAACACAGTTTTATGCAACGGATAGTGCTTCCCATTTCCTTCGTGGCGTATTGTACCATTACAGCACACCTAATGCAGATAGTTTAGCCCCGGTAACTCAGTTTATGAGGGATGAATTACTGAAGATGATTGAGACCTTAAAGTGGAGTGATTCTGAAGAAGGAGTGAGCTAGCTTAGTTTAAGACTTACGGAAGCTTAAAAAAAGTGGGTAACTGATCGAAGCTAATATCCCGATACTTAGTACCAAATGCACAGGTTGCATTGCTTTAGGTAATCCCAAGAAGTACAATACAACGCCAACGCTCCATTCTAAACCAATGGCAAAAATTAATGCACCGAAGCCCGGAACTATGGCTTGATGCTTTTTACGCAAGTAATACAACAGGCTCGTCACTATCAAAATTACCCAAGCGAAGCTGCGGTGAATTTTCGGCATTAACCCTTCTATAGACGGAATGATGTTAGATCGTAAGACCGACTCATTATGATCAAAAGCTGCATCTACAAGCTCTCGAGTTTGTGTGCCTAGGAATATCTGTATAACAATCAATACTAACAGTAGCAGTAGCCCATTTCTGACTGGGCGTGTTAAAGGAGCTGGCGCTTTCGTATTTCTTGCGCGTAAAGCCAATAGAAGTAATACAATGGCAACCGAACCCATCATATGTATGGTAATTTGGTTTGGTACGAGGTTGCCGTCTACAACCAGTTTACCTAACCATGCTTCAAAGAGAAGTAAAAAGAGTACGCCCATAGACAAAATTGAATTTCCCCAATTTTTTCTTGACCGGGCCACTGCTACAACGGCTAATGCCAATACAGGAAGCCCGCTCAAAGCACCGATAAGTCTATTTATATATTCAATCCAGGTATGCACCGGGTTAAAGATGTTGTAGTCGTGCTTCGTAAAAGCAGCCCAATTCATCGTATTAAAATCTTCGGCAGTTGTGAGATCCACTTGCGCCACCCAAAATTGACCGTCTTTCAAAATCATTTGTCCTTGCTCAAAGCTTTTAGAAGGGCCCCAAGTCAAAGTCTCAATGGATGTTGGAGGAATAGTGTATCCAAAGCATTGTGGCCAATCCGGGCAACCCATTCCTGAACCCGTCGCACGTACGACAGAGCCCGCTATAATGACGAGAAAGATGAGTACTAAACTTACTGTGGCTAGTCTTCGAACCAGAGGGTTGCGCTCCATGTACTAAATGTCTAAAAGAGTGGCTGTATAAAACCCACCACCTGCTACATCAGCAACCTCAGCAATGATTTTATCTACAGTGATTAAGGTGCTATCAAAACGCACGGTCGCTGTACTGTCTTCAAAAACAATATGGAAATCTGAAATGCCGTTGGTAGCGTTTAACTTTTTTTCAATCGCTCCTTTGCATCCCATAACGCAAGTCATACCCGAGATAAAAAGCTCCTTTGAGGCATTTGCGACCACACTGTCATTTACAGCTACTGTTGTAGGAAGTGTCAGGACCTCCGGTTCTGGCGCATTGCAGGCCGTAACTACGGCGAAAACAGAAAGTGTGAGGACTAAATTTTTCATAGCAATAAACTTTACAACAAAATTACGTCCGCATTGGTTTACAATGGTGTCTTTTGTCACAAATTTGCACCATGTCTAAAACTCAACCCACTCACCATCCAGCGCTACCCTGGATCATGTTTATCAGTCTTGCGCTCATATGGGGTTCGAGCTTTATTCTGATGAAACGTGGACTTACTTCATTTACCTATACACAAGTAGGCACCTTGAGGGTGAGTATTGCAGCACTATTTATGTCTGTTGTTGGTTTCAGACATTTCAAGCTATTCGCCCGTAAAGATTTGGTTTCATTGGCTATTGTAGGGTTTTTAGGCAATGCAATTCCCTATGTTTTATTTCCTTTAGCGGTGAATCATTTGGACAGTGGTGTTGTAGGAATTATCAACTCGCTGGTCCCATTGTTTACGGTATTGATTGGCGGATGGTTTTTCGGACAAAAAGCCACCGGTACACAATGGCAAGGTGTTGCTGTTGGTCTTGTGGGTGCCGTATTGCTGATCTTACCTTTTCAGGAGCTATTAAATGGTGGTTTCGCCATCGAAGGAGAATTGGGCTATGGATTCTTCGGAGTACTTGCGACCATGATGTATGGAACTAGCGTGAACACTTTAAAGACGAATTTACCGCACCTCAAGGCCCTCACAATCACAACGCTGAGTCTAGCTACTGCGGCGCCTTTTACCATCGCCTTTAGCCTTCTTAGTGGTGTTACAGAGGTCTTTAAAACCGATCCTAACGCCTGGACAAATTTCGGTTATATCGCCGTTTTAGGCATCCTCGGGAGTGGTATTGCCGTCATTATTTTCAATCGGCTCATTCAAATAACTACAGCCCTATTTTCTTCATCCGTGACCTACGCTATACCTGTGGTAGCGATTCTCTGGGGCATCTGGGACGGTGAGCAAATTTTATGGAATCACCTTTTGGGGCTAGGCGTTATCATTACCGGTATTTATTTAGTCAACAGACGTAATTAAAAATCCCCGCGACAAACGCCGCAGGGATTTCAAAATTTCAATGGAAGCGATTGCTTATTTCCAAGTGACCTTATCCACAGTAACTTTAAAAGATTGCGGACCGGCGCTTTGTGAGATAGATTTCACAAAGGTCAATCCGTTCACTTCCTGCCATGAATCATAAACTGTTGTCACAGTAACATCGCCTTCTGGCCCTTCAGTCGTCTCGGTGCTCATGTGCAATAAACCGGTCGCAACATCAAAGTAATGCACGGCATCGCCATCCGTAATTTGATAAACATCTTTACCGGCCATTAATGTCTGACCATCGAAGGTGATCGTACTCATATCGTCTAACCACGCTAACTCACTTATCACATACTTCGCTTCTTCAGCTGTGGAAGCCAATTCATCACCTTCAAGTGTGGCATTACCGCGCATACCGCTACTGTTTGCTTCGCCATCCTTGTATTCGACCTTCATCAACGTCATGCCCTGCATACTTTGCTCGGTAACATAATAGCTCGGTACGATTTTCTTGGAGTACATGCTTACAGCCCCCGGCATCCCTGGTGCTACAAGACTCATCTCTTGTTCCAATTCTTTGATGTTCTGAAACGCTTCAGCGCCACCAATCGCATTAAAAAAGGCACTTACAACGGCTTCCTTTGTTACACCTTCCGGTGTAAATAGAAAGGTTGGTGCATCAGTGCTCGCGCCATTTGCATCGAAATACTCGACAGCGCCAAAAGCGGACAGCTTACCGGCAACATCTTGCGCCTTACCGACTACGGTAATGGTCAAATGATCCGCATCCATATACTGATTCGATACACGAAGCACATCCTCTGCTGTGACCGCATCGAGTCTTGCCAAATAGTTATTGTAATAGTCTGCAGGCAGTTCATAGCGCGCGATATTCAATGCAAAGTTTGCTGCAGAAGCAGGACTTTCTAGAGATCGACCGAAAGAACCACTTAAACTAGCCTTTGCCGCAATAAGATCGTCTGCAGAGACAGCCTCTTTACGCATTCGACCGATTTCATTTAAAAATTCAGTGATCGCACTATCCGTAACCTCATTGCGCACTTTCGCAGATGCACCAAAAGTTGCATTTAATTCACTTACACCAAAGTTTGAATACGCACCATAGGTGAATGCTTTGTCTTCACGAAGATTCGTAAATAAACGTCCCGACATACCGCCACCTAAAATTTGGTTAGCAACACGCAACGGCTCAATATCCGCATGCCCGTGTGGCAAATCAATAACATTGCCCAGCCAAACGACAGATTGCACCGCACTAGGCTTATCGACCATTACTACTCGTTGTGCAGTAGGTACTTCAGTTTTAGCGTATTCGTGATGAGGAACCTCTGCAGGTGCCCACTTCTTCAGCGCCTTTTTCAGTTTCTTCTGTGCATCTTTTGCTGTAATATCACCGATGATCACCATGTAAGCGATGTTGGGCCTGAAGTACGCGTCAAAATAAGACTTGCAATCTTCAACAGTAATGGCCGCTACTGATGCTTCTGTCATTACCTCACCGAAAGGGTGCTCTAGACCGTAAAGCGTCGCACCACGTAAATTTCCTGAAATAGCATCTGGATCGTCTGCATTTGCTTGCAATCCAGAGAGCATTTGTGCCTTAAGTTTATCAAATTCCTCCTGCGGGAAGGTAGGGTTCAACAGAACATCTGAAAGGATATCGACCAATTGGTCTGTATACTTACTCAAACCTCCGACACGAATAGAAGAAGCGCTGGTTCCAAAATTGGCACCCATAAAATCAACTTCTTCGTCTAATACTGCTTTTGTTCTGCTGGTTGTTCCAGCACCAATCAAATCTCCAGCTATACTTACGTATCCTGCTTTTGCGCCTTCAACGATAGGATCTCTATCCAGAATTAATGACATTGAAATACGCGGTAGCTTGTGATTTTCTACCACAAACACTTTCAATCCATTTTTCAATTCGAATTGCGCTGCAGAACCCAATTCAATGGAACGTGCAGGGGCTGGCTCTGGGGCCGTAGTGCGGTCAATAGTTACCTGAGCAGTTAATGTCACTGCAGTAAATAGACCGATAATAGAATACAATAGTTTTCTCATGGTAGCGGTTTATTGTGCGTTAGTAGCTTGTGGTTCTTCACTTTTAGGAAGGTATTTCAATACTACTCGGTTATCCTTAACTAAGTATTTTTGTGCCACGCGCTGAATATCTTCTCTAGTCACCTTTTGGTAACGGACCAATTCTGTGTTAATCAGGTTCGCATCACCGTAATACGTATGATAATTTGCTAACGATTCGGCGATCCCTGCCATTGTAGAGTTGCTCTGAATAAAGCCACTTTCCATCTGGTTCTGAATTTTTTCAAACTCGCGCTCTGAAATTAATTCTGTTTGGAGTTTCTCAATCTCTTCCTCCAGTGCTGGGGTCATATCATCGATGCCCTTGCCCGCGTTGGCCAATGAGAATGTGATAAACGCACCTCCTTGCTCTAAGGTAAATGGAAAGGCAAATACCTGCAGTGCAGTTTGGTCTTGATCTACCAAACGCTTGTACATCCTAGAAGATGGACCGCCGCTAAGCACTGTTGATGCCATTTGTAACGCATAAGCGTCGTCAGAAGTCTGCGGAGGCATTCTATACCCCATCATTACTGCCGGTAATTGAATATTATCGTAGACCGTCAGTGATTTCTCACCACCTAATGCAGGCTCCTCTACCGTTGGTTGAACTACTGGAGTTCCTGCTGGAATGGTTCCAAAATAAGCTTCAACTAATTCCTTAGTCTCTGCCACATCGATATCTCCAGCAATACTTAACGTTGCGTTGTTTGGAATGTAGAATTTCTTGTAGAAGTTCATGAATTCGTCCAATTGGGCAGCATTCAAATGATCCATAGAACCAATAGGCACCCAATTGTAAGGATGTTCCGTGTACATGTTTTTCATCATGTTTTCAAGCCATGAACCGTAGGGCTGATTATCTACACGCTGACGTTTCTCTTCTTTAACAACTTCGCGCTGGGTTTCTACCCCGATCTGTTGAATATTCGCGTGCAACATACGCTCACTTTCTAACCACAATCCCAATTCCATTTGATTGGATGGAAGCAGTTCATAATAGAATGTTCTGTCTTGCGATGTGTTCGCGTTCAGTGCGCCTCCAGCATTTGTTACGTAGCTATCAAACTCACCTCTCCCGATGTTCTCTGAACCTTCAAAAAGAAGGTGTTCGAAAAAGTGCGCAAAACCGGTACGTTCTGGATTTTCATTTTTACTACCAACGTGGTACAGCACAGTTACTGCTGCGATAGGGGTTGTGTGATCTTCGTGTAGTATAACATGCAGACCGTTGTCCAGGTCATACTCTTCAAAGGAGATGTTATTCTGAGCCTGAGCTCCACCTGCCAAAAACAGGGCTCCCAATAATAATAGGCGTTTCATGAAATAGGTTAATTTTCTGATATTCGCCCAAAGATACGAGGTGAAGCTGCGCGGCCCTAATGAAGTTCTGATAGATTTTTTCGCATCAGATTATTTTAACACTTTGTTTATCACGACTTTCTTGTATATTTGCACCCCTTAAAAACAAGTATAATGTACGCAATTGTAGAGATAGCAGGGCTTCAATATAAAGTTGAGAAAGACCAGCGCTTGTACGTAAACCGCTTGAATGTTGAGGCAGGGAAGAAAGTTAAATTCGACCGTGTCCTTCTCATTGAAGAAAAAGGTGACGTTAAAGTTGGCGCCCCAGTTATAGACGGAGCAGTAGTAGAAGCTACCGTAAACAGCGAAGTAAAAGGTGACAAAGTTCTAATCTTCAAAAAGAAGCGCAGAAAAGGTTACCAGAAATTGAACGGTCACCGTCAAATTTTTACTTCAATCACTATTAACAAAATCACTGCCAAAGCTCCAGCTAAGAAAGCTGCAGCCAAAGCAACTGAAGAAAAGGAAGCAGCGCCGAAAAAAGCAGCGGCTAAGAAGCCTGCAGCTAAAAAGCCTGCAGCTAAAAAGCCTGCAGCTAAAAAAGCAGCGCCTAAGAAAGCGGCTCCCAAGAAAACAGAAGCAAAAGCAGAAAAATAAATAAGATATGGCTCACAAGAAAGGTGTCGGTAGTTCGAAGAACGGACGCGAATCAGCAAGTAAACGCTTGGGTATCAAAATCTTTGGTGGTCAAGAAGCAATCGCAGGTAACATAATCGTTCGCCAGCGCGGTACAAAACACAATCCTGGTGAGAACGTAGGTGTCGGTAAAGACCATACGTTATTCGCTTTGGTTGATGGTAAAGTTGTTTTTAGAAAGAAAAAAGACAACAAGTCTTACGTTAGCGTAGAACCTAACGCATAAGTCTACCATTATGGAATTTTAAAGCCTGTTCATTTGAGCAGGCTTTTTTTTTGACTAATTCTATGCTTGCTTTCTCATGAATTTGCCAAGCTCGTTTGCGGCATCCTCAATATTTCTATATCCATTTTTGAGAAAAGTGTCACCAGAAGATCCATTGTACTGTGTCTTTGAAAACAACATGATGCGCATTTGGGCAGTAAAGTACTTCCCTACCCACGGGATTTTGGACAGAAAAGAAACAGCTCGCATGCGGTTTAACCAAGGTTTAGCTCGTAAAAACCAAATTTTTCGTGTTTTACCTAGACCCTTCTGCATCCATTGTAAAAGCTCATAAAAAGTAGGATGTTCAGCCACTGCAACAACGGGACCTTCCGTCTTAGTTTCATGTGCCGTACAGACGATAGCAGCGACATCGCGAACATCTACCACTCCCGAACAACCATCGGTAGCAAAGGGCAGTGTTCCTTTCCATAGACGCTTCCACAATTCTTGAGGCGCCCTGTACAAAGGTCCTATACCTAAAATCACACCTGGACGAACCACTGTCGTCGATAAACCCTCCTGCTGCGCACGCCATACTTGGAGTTCTGAATAGATTTTACTTTTCGCATAAGATCCTAGTCCTACCTTTTTCTTGGTGGGCTGAAAATCTTTTGGCTCTAAAATCTCTAATTGACCCAACGGTGCATTTCCACCCATTACGGCAATACTGGAAATGTGTGTAAAGTGTTCCACGCTTAACGCTTCTGCTAGGTGAAGCATCTCTGCCGTGATGCGTTCATTCTTATTTCCGCCTATCGCCGGCTGATTAATATCAATTACTGCCGCGCTATGGATTACGGACCGCACCTTTGGTAGTTGATGTTGAACACAATACGCTTCGAGCCTATCTGCTGAGTCGGCGCCTGATTCCAGATCTAGGTCGACAAAATGAATATGAGGCTGGAGGTATGCTTTCGAAGGCTGCCCGTAAAATTCAGCCACGCATTCAAGCTGTTTAAAAGGTGATGTTGGACGCTTTGCACATAAAATTGTACCAGAATATGCAGGACTTTGCCCCCAACCCAGCAGTTCTGCAAGGAGAAAGGCGCCTAATTGGCCAGTCGCACCGGTAATCAACAATGTATTGTTAGAATCCATAAAAATGAACGTAGTGTGAAGTTAGTGGTTATTACTTTTGCAACTCAATTCTTACCTCAATGAAAAAAGAAGACATTCTAAAAGCGCTGGAAAGTGTAGGCAATAGTACAGAAAGCAATATTGTCGCAGCAGATTTGGTTCGAAATATTCAAATCTTCGGGGATGAGGTGATTGTGGATGCTGAAAGCCTGAGTCCAACTCTTCAAGCGAAAAAGAAACTCGAGGTAGATATCATGAAGGCCATTCACGATAAAGTCGCTGAAAAGGCGAAGGTGGTCGTAAATATAAGTATCAGCGAAAAGTCAAAAGAAACCGCTTCAAACGTCATTAAAGGAGCTCCCATTCCTGGCGTACAGAACATTATTGCAATAGCCTCTGGTAAAGGAGGTGTTGGAAAGAGTACGGTGACCGCGAATCTAGCGATTAGCTTACGACAAATGGGATTTAAGGTTGGACTAATCGATGCAGACATATACGGGCCATCAGCTCCATTGATGTTCGATGTTCAGCATGCGAAACCGATGACCGTTCACGTGGACGGTAAGTCTAAAATGGGACCTGTAGAAGCCTACGGAATTAAAATCATGTCGATCGGGTTCTTTGCGAATACAGATCAAGCCGTTGTCTGGAGAGGCCCTATGGCCACGAAAGCCTTGACTCAAATGATCCACGATACGCATTGGAATGAATTGGACTTTTTATTGATAGACCTACCTCCTGGAACTGGAGATATTCATCTAAGCATGGTTCAAAATATGCCGGTTACAGGGGCTGTGGTAGTTAGTACGCCACAGAAAGTGGCCCTTGCAGATGCGAGAAAGGGGGTTGCCATGTTCCAAATGGATCAAATCAATGTTCCTGTTCTAGGTATTCTCGAAAACATGAGTTATTTCTCCCCGCCTGAACTGCCTGAGAATAAGTACTATTTGTTCGGAAAAGAAGGCGCTCAAGATCTCGCGAGCCAATTAGATGTACCTTTCCTGGGAGAACTTCCGCTCATTCAAAGCATTAGAGAAGCAGGAGATGTGGGACGTCCTGCGGCTTTACAGGAAGGAACAAGCATCCCGTTGGCTTTTGAAGAAATCGCTCGTAATATTGTAGCGGAAGTAGCACAGCGCAATGAAAACTTACCGCCAACAGAAATAGTTCGGATCACAACGATGGCCGGCTGTTCACCTAAAAAATAAATACGCAACCGTGAGTGACCTAAACGAACGCATAGAAAAAGCCTTAGACGAAGTCAGACCGTTTCTCGCCAATGATGGTGGAGATGTCTCTTTAGAAGGTGTGGAAGGAACCACGGTAAAAGTGAAATTTCACGGTGCCTGTGTGGGCTGTAAAGTGAGTGACTTTACACTTAAAGGAGGTATTGAAACGACAATAAAAAAATATGTACCGGAAATCGATCGCGTAATAGCGGTAGATGCCTAAACTTAAAATATCATGCTGCAAATTCAGCGAATCAGACAAGAGTCGGAGGCCATTATTGAAGGTCTTAAAAAACGCGGTATCGATGCAAGTAAAACCGTACATGCACTGATCGAATTAGACGCTAACCGTCGTGCCATCCGTCATGAAATGGAAGAGAATCAGCACCGATTGAACGGGATCTCTAAAGAAATAGGGGAATTGTTCAAGAGTGGTCGTGCACAAGAGGCCAATGTACTAAAGCAAGAAACCGGTGCGCTGAAAGATGCTATTAAAGACCTCAGCGATCGAGTCCAGTTGATAGCAACAGAAGAACATGATCTTCTTCTAAGCTTGCCGAATGTACCGCATGAAAGCGTCAAAGCCGGTCGCGACGAAAAAGATAATGAAGAAGTTAAGCGCGTTGGAACAATACCGACTTTACACGATGGTGCCAAACCTCATTGGGATCTCGCGGAGCAGTATGATTTGATCGATTTTGAATTGGGCGTGAAAATTACTGGAGCCGGATTCCCAGTCTATAAAAATCAGGGTGCTCGCCTACAACGTGCAATGATTAATTTCTTTTTAGACGAAAACAGAGCGGCAGGGTATACCGAATACCAAGTGCCACACTTCGTAAATGCTGCATCTGGATACGGCACTGGTCAGCTTCCAGATAAGGAAGGACAGATGTACGAAATGCCACTAGACGGCCTCTACGCCATACCCACAGCAGAAGTGCCGGTGACGAATATGTTCCGTGACGAGATTGTAAACGCGAAAGAGTTCCCAATAAAAAGTACCGGCTACACACCATGTTTTAGACGTGAAGCAGGATCTTATGGAAAGGATGTGCGCGGATTGAACCGTTTACACCAATTTGATAAAGTAGAGATCGTTAGCATTACCCACCCTGAGCAAAGTTACACCCTGCTGGATGAGATGGTTGCCCATGTTGCTGGACTCCTCGATAAACTTGAATTGCCTTACAGAATTTTACGGCTTTGTGGCGGCGACGCTGGATTCACCTCCGCTCTCACCTACGATTTTGAGGTATACAGTGCGGCCCAGGAGCGTTGGCTCGAAGTGAGTAGTGTCTCAAATTTTGAGACGTTCCAAGCGAACCGTCTAAAATTGCGCTTCAAAGATGAAGATGGTAAAAGCCAATTGTGTCATACCCTCAATGGATCTGCTATGGCTTTACCACGCGTATTGGCCGCACTTTTAGAGAATCACCAACAAGAAGACAGTATTCGTATTCCTGCAGCGCTGGTTTCGTACACCGGATTCGATAAAATCGCTTAGTCCATGCAAAAGCTGTTATTGTTCTGTACAATAAGCTTCTTGGCGATGAGTTGTACGAAAGAGCCATGGCAAATCGAGATGGGGAGCCGATTAGATTCTATGATCGTTTTAGCCAAAAGCCACGAACAAGTCATATCTAGTACCGACGCGGAACAGGTAGCTGCTGCTGCGGATGTTTTTGGAGCACATCAAATTTTCTTCTTAGAACAATTGGATGAAATGGCACGTCTTAACGTACCAAAGTCCGTGTATACAGGACCGCTTGAGTCCATGAAAAACTGCGCTAAATATTTAAATCGCGTTCGAACATCGAAAGATTTAAATCCCGAAAAAAACAGAGTTCGCCTATCAAATTTAAGGCACGATGTGCTCAAAGGCCACGTTGATAGCACTACAGCTATTGGGTACTATAACCAGGAGGCGATGCTGCTACGCGATCTTGACCGAACAATGAATAAAAGCTATGGTGGTTGTTTCAGCTGCCTCAGAGAATACGATGCCTTGGTGCTAAAATTGGACTCCTTAAAAGGCTTTATCTTGGAGCCTGATGCGATTCGTTAGACTACTTTTTATTTTTCTCATTCCCCTTCTGAGTCTGGGGCAAAACGATCTGAGAGTCTGCGATAGCTTGATGATCAAACGCAAATTCGATGCTGCTGCCGTTTGTTTCGAAAAAATGCACTCGGAAAATCCAGTAGGGCCTGCCTACGAAAAACTCATAGAAGCTTATCTCATACTCGCAGATACGGGTAAAGTATTTAAACTGGCTCGAAAACAAAGCAAAATCTATGGGCAATCCAAACCCGCTTATTATGTAGACTACTGGCACTTCAGCCGAACCCTCGGGAGACGTGGCCCAGATTTTAGCGTGCTCGAAAATCTAACCCGTAGCAATCCTTTCTCTGTACGAGCGAGTGCCCAGCAACTGGTAAAATACAACTATATCGAGGAGGCTATTGGGCTGTATCAAATCGCAGAAGCTGCCCAGCCGAATGTACGTACCGCCTTTGAAAGAGGGCAATTGCACGCACAACTGGGACAATACAACGCTCAATATGAGGCTTATCTCCTAGCGGTGCAACAAAACGGTGGCTACTTAAATAGTATTAAAGTTCGGATTGCAAACAATCTAAGCGACGACCCTAAAGACATACATAATACCGCTGTAAAGAAAGTCTTATACGATGCTATCAAAAACTCTTCGGACCCTTTGGTGGAACAACTCTTGCTGTTTGTGCTGCGGCAGGAAGGAAGCTTCGATCGCGCATTTACTTTTATGCGCTCTAGGTTTGACGGTAGCGCATCCATTCAGCCCTTTTTACAAGTTTTACGAGAGGCTCGTGAGGCAAATGCGGATGACGTCGCTGAGGAAATTGGCAATTTCTTGTTGACTCAAAAGACTGCTTTATCCCAACAACGCGGGACGAACAGTGTCCTCCTTGAGTTAGGAAAATGTCATGAAAAAACGAATAATCGCGCGGCTATTTTTAAGCTTTCTGATGAATATCCCATAGGTGCTTGCAGTGCCTGTTTTGAATGGGAACGCTTCCGTGCAACCTTCCTCTTCGAAAACAGTACCGCTATTGGAGATAGCCTGCAACAGTTATTTTCGTATGAATCCACATTAGAGCAATTACGCGAGCGCTACCCGAGAAAATTTCAACGGGGGTTAACCCATCTCAGTCAAGGCGAGGCTAATCTTAGATTTGGATACTTTGATGATGCCCTCATGGAATTTGCACGCGCCGAAGCGTTGCTCGAGGATTCGGATCAAGGGGATATTGCGCGACTGAAAAAAGCAACGTGCGCTTTTTATGGCGGAGATATTCCTTGGGCTAAAACCCAATTAGAAGTTCTTTTGCAAAGTACTAGTAAGTCCATTGCAAACGATGCCTTAGAAAACGCATTGATGATTAGTGCCAATTCCGTCGAAGACACATTGATGGAAGGGCTTGGGCTTATTCGTATTCCTATGCTCCTCGAAGCTCAAGGCAAAACAACCAAAGCAATTGCAAATTACAAGGCATTGAAAAATGCATTGATTGTACATGAACTTTACGACGATGTGTGCTTCAAGCTTGGTAAGCTTTACGTCGAATCGGCACAATGGAAAGCGGCGCTTGCTGAGTTCGCGCTCGTTCGACAAGCCGCTGGCGAGGGTATGTGGAAAGAAGATGCAATCTTCTATATCGCAAAGTGTCGCTTCGAACTAAAGGAAACAAAGGCTCAATCCGCCTTAGAGGATTATTTATTAAACTACCCTGCTGGATTATATTTTGACCAAGCTAGAACCATGTATCGTACATTAGCATTATGAGTCAACACATTTATAACGTTACCGTTGTTGTCGATACTTCTATTGAAGAAAAATGGAAGCAGTGGATGGTAAAAGAACACATTCCTGAAGTCATGGATACGGGAATGTTTAGAAGTTTTCTTTTTACACAAGTCTTTCCTGAACAGGAACAAGATAATCCGAGCTACAGCATTCAGTACCGTGCTGCAGATCTGGAAAGTATTAAACTATACATGCAGATGTACGGACCTGAACTGCGCAAGAAAACTGAAAATGCTTGGGGAACACATGCGCTCGCTTTCAGAACCATTCTTGAGGTGATTGACGAGAAATAATGACGACAAAACAACGCATTTTCACACTTGAGAACGGCCTTCAATGCGCGTTTCAAGCCCAACGCAGTAGCATTGCACACGTTGTAGTGGCTATACGCGCAGGCGCTAGAGATGAATTGGACGACCAACAAGGTTTGGCGCATTTCCTTGAGCACAATCTTTTCAAAGGCACCTCAAAACGCAAAGCCTATCACATTCTTTCAAGACTAGACGATGTGGGTGGGGAGCTGAACGCATACACCACCAAAGAAGAGACGATCATACATGCTAGTTTTTTAAAAACAGACTTTCGAAGAGCGCTGGAACTTCTATACGATGTACTTGCGAACAGTACGTTCCCTGAAAAAGAATTGGAAAAAGAAAAAGAGGTCATCAAGGACGAAATTTCCAGTTATAAAGACGCACCTGGTGAAAGTATTTTCGACGATTTTGAAGATCATATTTTCCGAGGTGACCCACTGGGTAGAAATATTTTAGGCACACCAGAAAGTGTAGATCAACTATCACGCGCAGATATTCTCGAATTTCAATCGCGCACCTACACCGCAGATCGTATCAAGCTAGCCGTAGTAGGGCCTTTCGGAAGCGAACGTGTTGAGCGTACCGTGGTAGAACTTTTTGCGGGTTTTCAATTCGCAAATTCCAATTGGGAAAACACATTTAAAGGTAAAGGTCAACCCGATCGTGTAATAGAGAATCTTGCGCAATTTCAGGACCATTATATGGTGGGCTGGAGAAGCTGTGGTATTCACGGCCACGATCGACGCAGCCTGTCTTTACTAAACAATATACTTGGCGGACCTGCAATGAACAGCAGACTCGGACTAAATATTAGAGAAAAGCACGGTATTGCATACAACATTGAAAGTTACCTCAACCTCTACAGCGATGTAGGAATGATGGGAATCTACCTGGGGTGTGATCCACAGCAGACTGAAAAGGCCGCCGCTCTCGTAGCCAAAGAAGTGGCTAAGCTGCGCGAAATAAAGCTAGGCACTCTACAAATGAGTAAGGCTAAAAAGCAATTTTTAGGACAAATGGCCATGAGCGAAGACAACGGACTTAATTCAGCCATTGGCGCAGCTCGTGCCCTTTTGCATTTTGGCCAGGTCAACGATTTTGAAACAGTTGCATCGAAAATACAAGCCATTACAGCCGAACAGCTTCAAGATGTAGCAAACGCCTATCTCGTTCCGAACAAAGCTTTTGAATTGATTTACAAAAAACAATAATTCATGGAGTTCCTTAGCGACGACCTTCAAGAGTACATTGGTGCTCACACTACCAAAGCACCCGAATATTTGAATGCATTAGAGCGTGAAACATGGGTTAAAGTGGTCATGCCCAGGATGCTCAGCGGGCATGTACAAGGGCAGATTTTAAAACAATTCTCGATGATGAAGCGCCCTAAATACCTTCTAGAAGTTGGCACTTTTACGGGGTATGCGTCTCATTTTTTGGTCGAAGGACTTCAGGAAGATGGTGAGTTCCATGCCATTGAAATCAACGAAGAATTGGAATCAATCATTACAAAGTATTGGGCCAAGCATCCAAAATTTAACCAAATGAATCTGCATATTGGCCCTGCTGACCAGGTCCTTGAAACGCTTCAAAGACCTTGGGATCTTATATTTCTCGATGCAGATAAGGCGGGGTTACTGACCTATTATGAGCAACTCATTCCACGCATGCCCTCAAATTCGATTATGCTGATTGACAATATCTTATGGAGTGGAAAGGTTGCAGAGCCAGTGGCGAAAAACGATAAGGATACCAGAGCAATTTTAGCGCTGAATCAACATGTCGCAGAAGACCCCAGAGTAGAACAAGTCATTCTCAGTGCCCGCGACGGAATTATGATGGTCCGTAAAGTTTAAATTATTGTTTTCATTACGTATCTTGTTCTCGTAAAATTTACTTGAAAAAAAAATTATGAAAAAAGTTCTACTCCTTGCTGCAGTAGCTTTTGGTTTTAACGCAATGGGTCAAGACGCTGCGAGTGCACGTTTGATGCAGGCGGAATTACCAGTTTCAACCGCTGCTAAAGAAAAAATTGAAGACATCATGCTCAAAAGAGGTGGTGCCGTAGATGATCTCTACGATTACACGGATTTCTTGTACCAGTACTACAGCTCAGACATGACGTTGGGTGCCATTACAACGACACCGGATTCATCTACTGTGATTGTGTATTCTGACGGTTCAACCGGCAACTCTTACAACCACGCAGTAGGTGCAACATATGACTTTAACTACTACGGTTGGGGCGATAATGAATTTGATGAAGGTGATCAAGTGACAATCGATTCACTATTCGTGATTGGTGGTTACGATATCTTTGACGGTAACAATTCGGATAAAATCCGCTTTACCATCTTCAAAGGTTCTAATGGCTTTTCAGCGCCGTTCTCGGGTGTACAGTACAATGCTGCTACTTTCGCTGCACTTGACCCAACAGTACAGCCTACAGCTAAAACAATGGCATATGCCGGTGATTCTGATGGTGGAGTTGCAGGTGGCGTAAGTGCAACAACTACGACTGTCATTGATTACAATCTCAGCACAGCTGATAGTGGCGTTGCTGTTGTAGGTGTTGAAGTACCAAACGGTGGTTTTTCATTAATGGGTGATGAACTGTTAGGTATCTTCATTGAATACCTACCAGGTGGATTGACTGCAACGGATACTATCGATTATTCGAACAATACCGGTGATATCAATCCATTCTACTTCTACTACTACAGAGAAGGTAACACCTCTGCACCTCAGGGATACTTTATTCAAGATTACGACAGTACTTCTACAAACTGTTCGAACTTCCTATTCTCTGAAACACGTTACGCGGCTTGGACAGGAACATCTGCTTGGAGAAACGACCAAACGAGTATCAACATGTCATACTCGCATTTGATCTCTCTACGCGCAAGCGGAACTTCTTCTGTCGGTGTTGATGAACTAGCGGCTACTGAGGTTTCAGTATTCCCTAACCCATCAAACGGTGTGATCAACGTAGAGTTGAACACAAATGCAGAAGCTACAGTAACAGTAGTTGATGTATTGGGTCAGGTAGTTTACAGCTCTAACGAAAACTTCGTTGCTGGTGAGCGTAAAATGATTAACCTAAGCAACAAAGCAAAAGGTATGTACATTTTGACTGTTGAAGGTGAAGGTGTTAATACTGTAGAGCGTATCTCTATCAAGTAACCTCACTCGCTTAACACACAAAACCCAAAAGCCCGGATGCGCATGCATCCGGGCTTTTATTTTTTAGGCCAATGCAGTTTTATTTTCTTAGCGCAGTACGCACCTGTTTAAAGAGCTTACTCTTGAAGACATAATCTTCTACATCGGCATTTGTACTGCCCAAGACCTGATCATTGGTCCCTTCCCATACTTTATGGCCTTCCTTCATAAATACCACGTGATCTCCGATTTCTAAAACCGAATTCATATCGTGGGTATTTACAATGGTTGTCATCCCAAACTCATGGGTAATCTCTTGAATAAGTTGATCGATCACAATGGCTGTTTCTGGATCTAAACCTGAATTAGGTTCATCGCAGAAGAGGTAGTTAGGATTCATGGATATCGCGCGCGCAATAGATACGCGCTTTTGCATACCGCCACTAATTTCACTGGGAAACAGTTCGTCCGCGCCTTCCAAACGTACGCGGTCCATTACAAATTTTACACGAGCATCTTTTTCATGCTCCGTCATTGAAGAGAACATCTCTAAAGGGAATCGTATATTTTCTGCAACCGACATACTGTCGAACAGGGCGCCGCCTTGAAAGACCATGCCAATCTCCTGGCGCAATGTTTTACGACGTTGTTTTGACATTTCACCCAATACCTCATCGCCGTAGTGAATGCTTCCGTCATCAGGCTCAAATAAACCTAAAATAGTTTTTAAGAATACGGTTTTTCCTGATCCTGAACGACCGATGATGAGATTCGTTTTTCCTGGATAAAAATCGACATCGACACCCTTCAAAACGTGATTCTCACCAAAACTCTTTACAATTCCCTTTGCTTGAATCATGAGGTGAGTATAAGGTCGGTGAGTAAATAATTGGCTAAAATTATAGCAAGGCAAGAGCGTACTACTGCATTTGTACTGGCTACGCCAACTTCGACCGCACCGCCCTTTACCGTATACCCGCTGTAGGCACTTACGGATCCTATTATAAAGGCAAAAACTACCGTCTTTATCAAGGCGTAAAAGGCGTTTTCAAAAGGAATGAACTCTAGTCTATAACCCATAATACTTTCCTCAAATGGAACCAAGCCTAACAAATCTCCGGCCATTGCTCCACCCCACAAACCCAAGAATAGGGACATGATGATGAGAATTGGGTTGAAGAGTAATTGGGCGACAATCTTGGGAAGAATTAAAAAACTTGCGCTATTAACCCCCATGACTTCGAGTGCGTCAATCTGCTCGCTCACACGCATGGTCCCTAGACTCGAAGCTACGTTTGAGCCTACTTTACCGGCGAGAATTAAACTCACCACTGTCGGACTAAACTCTAGCGTTATAGATTCGCGCGTTGCCATCGCAATGTAGTAAGTGGGTATAAGCGGATCATCACTCAACTGAAAGGCAGTTTGTATGGTAACAACGCCGCCCATAAAGACCGAAAGAATAACAACAATACCTATGGAGTCCAGACCGAGTAACTGAATTTCCTTTACCAAAGCGCGGTAAAAGAGCTTCCAGCGGTCCGGGCGTCTAAAGACTTTCGTCATTAAAAGCGCATAAGCACCAATTCCTTCAAAAAAGTTCGTGATCATATGGCTAATTTACAGTTTCTTTGAAGGAGAAACTCATTCCTATGAAGCAATTTATCGCGATTTGTTTGGTCTTCGCTGGCCTACTTTTAAGCAGTTGTGGGAGCGCAAGAGATTGCGACTGCCCATCATTCTCTCAACAGATTGAATCTCAAAGTGCAAAGGGTTAATGGCCCAATTCGATGATCTCCTTCCCTACCTGCCCTCAGGTGATTACGAGCCGCTATTTTCAAAGTGGCTTGAAGGTTTAAATTATCAAATCGCGATTTCGAGACCGCGGAAATCTAAATTAGGAGACTTCCGTCCGCCGCGTTTAGGGCAAATCGCTCGCATTACCATGAATGCCGACTTAGGTCCCTTTCAATTTTTAACGACACTAACTCATGAAATCGCGCATTTGATTGCTTGGGAAAAATACGGTCGTCTTGCGGCACCGCACGGTAAGGAGTGGAAAGCTGTTTTTCGTCAAATGCTCATAGAACTAGCACAGCATCAAGCTTGGCCTGAAAACTATAGCCGTGCACTTTTACAGCATGCAAAAAGTCCAAAGGCAGCCGTGGGTGCTGATCCATATCTTCAACAAACCTTATTGCTTCTAGACAAATCCACGGACCTTTTGCTTCAGGGCATAGCCCCAGGCGAGAATTTTACCTTCAAAGGCCGAAACTTCTGTTACGATGAAAAACGGCGTACCCGAGCATTAGTAACAGAACTAGGTACAAAGAAGCAATACACCATACCTCTGGTTGCCCGTGTGGAGCGCATAGATTAGTTACCTTTGCGCTAAAGTTTTGGCGCACATGGCGAAGAATATCTTTTCAACGAACTATACTTTAGGGATTTTAGGCGGTGGCCAATTGGGCAAAATGATGCTCTACACCACCCGCAAGTTTGATATCCGCACGAAAGTGCTCGATCCGTCTCCCGACGCCCCAGGGCAATTTGGCGCCAACGAATTCCAGGTAGGCTCCCTTCAAGATTACGACACCGTCATGGCATTTGCTGCAGATTGTGATACCGTTTGTATTGAAATTGAAGCGGTCAACGTTCAAGCCTTGCGCGATCTTCGTGCCCAGGGTAAGAAAGTACACCCGAATCCAGATAGCCTAGAACTCATCCAGGATAAGACCAAGCAAAAACAATTTTACGCCGACCACAACATCCCCACCGCACGTTTTGAGATGGTCTCAGGTAAGGCTGAGTTTGAAGCCGCTCGCGACCGTTGGCCCATCCCGTTTGTGTGGAAGGCTGCTACCGGGGGATATGACGGCTTTGGCGTGGTGGTTTGCCGCAGTGAAGAGGACGTACAACATATCCCTGATGCGCCAGGCATGCTCGAAGGGTTTGTGGACTTTGAACTAGAAGTAAGTGTTATTGTCGCCCGCAATGAAAGTGGCGAGGTGAAGACCTTCCCTGTGGCAGATCAAGAATTCCATCCTACGGCGAACCAAGTAGAATATGTACTCTGCCCGACCGTTTTGGACGAGGCAATGCAGCAAAAGGCCAATGATATTGCCATCCGTACTGCGGAAGCCTATGATATTTGCGGCCTACTCGCAGTAGAGTTGTTCGTCACTGCCGACGGAGAGATCTTAGTTAACGAAGTAGCCCCACGTCCCCACAATAGCGGGCACCACACCATTGAAGTTTGTTACACGAGCCAATTCGAACAGCACGTTCGCGCCGTCCTCGACCTGCCCTTAGGTTCTACAGAACTCAAAGCAGCAGGCGTCATGGCGAACCTAGTGGGTGCCGAGGGATATAGCGGCGATGTCGTGTACCAAGGGTATGACGGGTTGCTCGGAGAACCCGGTGTGAACATTCACATTTACGGTAAGGCACAAACCCGTCCTTTTCGTAAAATGGGACACGTTACCGTGGTTGCTAAAAATAGAGATGAAGCCCGCAAGCGCGCCGAGTGGGCAAAGAATAGTATATTGGTCAAAAGCAAACAGTCATGATCGGAATCATTATGGGCAGCACTTCAGACCTGCCAGTTATGCAACAAGCTATAGATGTATTGGACGAATTAGGCCTAGCCTATGAAGTAGATATCGTCAGTGCGCACCGCACGCCTGAGAAGCTTATGAATTACGGTCAAAACGCGCACAATAGGGGCATTAAGACCATTATCGCCGGTGCCGGTGGTGCGGCGCACCTTCCGGGTATGGTCGCTTCTGTGAGCCCGCTACCAGTTATCGGTGTTCCCGTGCACAGTTCGAATTCCATCGACGGCTGGGACAGCGTACTATCTATTCTTCAAATGCCAGGAGGCGTTCCTGTGGCTACCGTAGCTCTTGACGGTGCGAAGAACGCGGGCATCCTTGCGGCACAGATTGTAGGATCTTCGGATGCTGCTGTTTTAGAGCGCATTGTAGCCTACAAGGAAAGTCTGAAAGTAAAGGTGCTAAAAGGCGCTGAAGAGGTCAAAGCGAAATATTCTAAGTAAGGTAAGAGCAATGAATTTTGCGAATTAAACGCCCTTTTCACTAGGCTGCATCGCCCCTTTCAATCGTCTGATAATCCACCACCCTATGGGGACATAAGACATCCAAAGGGTAACGAGTGGTACTATCGCCAAGACACTCAAAAACGCGCTTGTTTTACCGCCGTTTTCTCGGATCTCGAATAGAAAATATACAATATACGCTACGTAGAGTAATACAAGGCAGAGCGTACTCCCCACCCAATATTTACGAAGAAATGATTTGAAAAAATCTTCGTACGACTGAATAGATACCCTTTTATACCATACCCAATTCAACCACGCATGAAAGGGCAGAGAGCCAATCATAGCAATTGCGCAGCTGATCAGCAACACCATTCCTAAACCATCAAAATAAAGGGTACTATTGGGAATATTAACTCCTAGAAGAACGAGTAACGACAGAAAAAGACTACCCAAAATAGTGCTACCTAAGTAATATACAAGTGCATATTGTGCAGGCATCTACAGACGCTTTAAATGCTGTACGAGAATTTCTTTTTTACGGTTGCTCACTGGTACCGTTGAGCCTTCCGTAAGCAGGAGGTACCCTCCGTCGGCACTTACGTAACGCGATATCATTTCAAGGTTGACTAAATGGCTTTTGTGCACACGTTCGAAACCCGCCGGACGCAATAATGTCTCGTATTCCTTCATCGTCTTTGAGGCCAAAACTGAGGTTTTGTTCTTGAGAAAGAACTGCGTATAATTTGAACTGCTTTCACAACGAACAATCTCACTCACATTAAGAATGTGCATCCCTTCAGTAGTAGGGATGACCAATTTTTTAGGCGCACCCTTACTCGCTATTTCCGCAACTTCCGCCTGTTCTGGTGAAATTCTAGTTCCCGCTTTACGTACTGCTTTCACTAAGTCTTCTGCATCAATGGGTTTTAATAAGTAATCAAGCGCGGCATGCTTGATGGCTTGAATGGCAAATTCATCGTGGGCGGTTGTAAAGATCAGCGAAGGAAAATCGGCCCCTTTCGCTCTCTCTAATAAATCGAAGCCGGACTCACCGTTTAAGTTTACGTCCAAAAAGAGCAGATCAACCTCCTCGTCGTTCAGTACAGCGATCGCCTCATCAACACTTTGGCAAGCCGCTATCACCTCTACCTCTGGACAGAATAGATTGAGTTTTCCTTGAAGGGATTCCAAAACAGGACGTTCATCATCTAATAAGAGTGCTTTCATGGGGGCGTATTATACTTCTAACTTACTATTTAATGCCCAAAATCGGAAGGTATAATGAGTGAAACACGTATTCCGGTAGATGAAGTCGATTCAGCAAGCGGTTCAATGTGTTTTCCAAAAGTCTGACCATACTTTTTACTCAATAAATCCAGTCGTTCCTCTATGATCGCTAATCCGTGACTCCCAGAGGATGTTACTTCAGCAGGCATACCAGGACCATTGTCTTCTACTGAAACACATAGATTCTCTTGATTCAGGATGACCTCAATACGTAATGCTGCGACTTTTTCCATTGCCATAACGGGTCTCAAGGCGTGTTGCACTGCATTTTCAACAATCGGCTGCAACAACATGGGAGGAACGTAATGGTCGAAGGTATCTAAATCTTCATCTACCTTCCACTGGACCTCGAAGTTGCCATATCGCAATTTACACAGGTCTAAATATTGGTTAATCAGTTCTATTTCATCCGCCAATACCATTGCTTCACTTCGAGAACTATCGAGCGTCAATCGCATCATTTTTGCCAATTTCCCCATGAATTTCACTGCATCTTTAGGCTGATTTTTGAAGATGAAATTCGAAATCGCATCAAGCGCGTTGAACAAAAAATGGGGATTCATTTGCAGTCGTTTACTGGCCAATTCCGCATCTGCTAAACGCTCTTGCAACTGCAACCGTTCTTGCAAGCGAATTTTAGTCTTTCGCTGACGCCAAAATAAAATGGATGCCACACCCAAAACAATAGCCACCCAGGGCCAAATACGTTTGTACCAAGGTGCGCACACGGTAAACGCATATTCAGCATTCATT